>Ga0134126_10000221_pt1 | contig 74263 bp, 57 predicted proteins | sample KB31752_FD_96881 | JGI IMG/M metagenome (GOLD analysis project Ga0134126, IMG submission 96881) | Terrestrial soil microbial communities with excess Nitrogen fertilizer from Kellogg Biological Station, Michigan, USA - KB3-175-2 | ecosystem: Environmental > Terrestrial > Soil > Unclassified ...
GCGCACCGTTTTGGGAATCACGATGCCGGGCAGTGCACACATCTTTTCGTAGAACCGGTCGCGCTCGAGATCGAAGATTCGCGAAGGCTGATTGAGCAACGGCCGCGGCCAGAACTCAGAGAGTGTGACCTTTGGCGGCGCGTACGCTATGTTCGCCCACGTGGCCCAGCAAGCCGTTTCGATCAACTGGCCCGTGCCTGTCCTCGCAAGCATGGCGATCCTCGCCACATTTCGGTTTAAGACGGGAATGCTCACCACATTTGTAGCGTGTTCTGCCCTCTGCGTCCTCTACAGTTCCAGATTTGGTGTTCCCTAGAAATGGAAGCGTCCTTATCCCGCTGGGAAGCTGGCATATCGGTCCGAATCCGGACAATAAGTCTTATCTGCCTTGCGCTCATTGGCGCCCCGGCTCTTGAGGGGACTGCCGCGGCTCAAGAACACCGTGCAATCCATTTATTTTCTCGCGTTGGCGACTTTGACCTCGGCGCGAGCGTCAGCCGCATGGATTATGAAAGCGTCGATCCCAAGGCGCGGCGTCTCTACATCTCCAAAATGGGAGGTGGACAACTCCTTGTGTTCGACCTCGAGCACGACAAACTCGCGGCACAGCTTGATGGCTTCCCTAAAGTCACGGGCGTCTTGGTCGTTCCCGAGCTTCATAGGGTCTATGCGAGTGTGCCCGGAGGAGGCGTTCTAGCGTCATTCTCCGTCGGTCTAGGGATGGCTGGATTGTCCTCTGGCAATGGAGAGGTCGCGATCCGAGATACCGAGACACTCAAAGAACTTGCACGTGTGCCGGCTGGGGTTTTTCCGGACGGGATTGCCTATGATCCACGCGAGCATCGGGTATTTGTTTCCGATGAACTCGGATCAGCCGTGACCATTATCGATGCAAGCGCAGACAAGTCAGTGGCGCGAATCGAAACCGGAGGGGAAGTCGGAAATGTTCGATATGACCCGACGAGCGGTGAGGTGTTTGTGCCGATTCAGTCGCGCAACGAACTCGCGAGGATTGATGCGGTGAAAGCTTCGGTGGTTACACGTTACCAGCTTGCCGGTTGCGAGCATCCACATGGCCTCATCGTCGCGCCGAAGGGTGGAGTTGGCTACGTCGCCTGCGATAAAAATGATCAACTTGTGACTGTCAATCTCGCAACGGGTCATATCTTGAATGAGCAGCCCGTCGCGCACGATCCTGACGTGCTAGCGACCGATCCGGGAGAAAATCGACTCTACGTCGCTGGCGAGTCCGGCATTCTATCGACTTATAACATTGTAACGCCGGATAAGCCCGAATTGCTCGGGAATATTTTTATCGCTCGGTATGCCCATACGGTAGCGGTTGATCCGGTTTCCCATCGGCTCTACTTCGCGTTGGCGGAACTAAGTGGTCGAGCTGTACTGAGAGTGATGGTGCCCTAGACCTCATACGCGGCAAATAGGGCAGGGCAGACATGCCAGATGACTTCGGCTCCGGATTATGAGAAGCGTGCGATGCTGCCTACAAATCGATTTCGGGTTTGCTCGGTTCGGCGACTTCTTTGATCAATTGACTTTTGCATCAGCTGGCTTCGATCCCGTACCCCGTACTCAGATGGAACATTCCTGCACGAGGATGTGCCGGCTGCGGTCTTTTGCGGCCCAGTGCCAGTCGTTCTTCGGATGCCGTAAGCGGCCCTTCTCGTATCGGCTTTGCCAAATGCGGGTGAGATGCCAGGCGCGGTACGGTCGCAATGGCTGTGAGGCGTATCGAAAATCCCCCCTCGATTGTGAGGCATAGCTGCCCCCAATCCGATGACATGCGACTGCTTCGTCGGACCCCGCACATCCTCGGTAATTTTATTGCGCTCGGATGCGTTCGTCTTCCGGCAGAAAATAATTCGATCCTCACTAGGTCCTTTTGGCTTCAGCTTCGTCTGATATCCCGTAATCCCTAGCCCAAGCTCCAAAAAAGGCAGAAAGCTCAAGGGGAATGGCTGAAATATCGGACCAAGGCCCACATGCCGAAAGGCAGCATCCGGGTGTGACCACGACAACGCCCGAAGTGCGCGCTTGGTTTGTTCGCGAGGTAATTCCGTTGGAGCCCGACTTGACGCACTACCTCCAGCGCAATTGGCGTAATCGAAGCGACATCGCCGACCTGCGTCAGGAAGTGTACGCGCGCGTTTTTGAAGCGGCGCACAAGGGCATTCCCGAACACCCACATACGTTCGTTTTCACCACCGCAAGAAACCTTCTCATCGACAAAGTCCGCCACGATCAGGTGGTGCCGATTGAAGCTGCGGCCGATCTGGATCTCCTGGAATTTGGCCACGACATTCCCAATCCCGAGCGTCATGCGATCGCTCGGGACGACCTGCGGCGCCTGCAAGAGGCTCTTGCTCAACTGCCACCCCGATGCCGGCAGGCAGTGATACTGCGAAAGGTGGAAGGGCTGTCACTGCGTGAAATCTCAGAGCGCATGGGGATCGCCGTCAAAACGGTCAAAGCCCATCTCAACGATGGCGTGCGCGCCCTTGCAGATATGCGCTTCGGCGATGAAGGGCGTGGAAAATCATGAGTGACGCCATGGCGCTACAGAGCAAAATTTCCGAGATAGAAGCCGCCGCCGCAGACTGGCTGACGTCTCAGCGCGACAGCGAGACTTGGAGCGAATCCGATCAATCTGCATTCGCAACCTGGCTCGCGCAATCAAGCTTGCATGAAGTGGCCTATCTCCGATTGGAGGCGGCTTGGGCACGGGCTGACAGACTCGCAGCACTTTGGCGCGCAGGGATGCCGACAAAGGTCTCTCCGAAAGCGAACCTGTGGCGGCCTCTGGCATTCGGCGCGGCGGGAGCAGCGGCACTGGCCGTCATTATCGGCGGAACAACCAACTATCTTTCAAAGCCTGATCTTCAAACCTACATCACTCCTGTAGGTGGTCAGGAAAAGATCATCCTTTCCGATGGATCACAGATTGAACTGAACACGGATACGCGGCTGCGCGCCAATTTCTCGAAAGACGAAAGCAAGGTCTGGCTGGAAAAGGGCGAGGCCTATTTCGAAATCAAACACAATCCGGCACGCAAATTTGTGGTGATGGTCAATGGGAATCGTATAGCCGATTTGGGCACCAAATTTCGGGTGGTGAGTGAAAATGGACGCACGGAAGTCGCACTCTTGGAAGGTCAAGTTAGTATCGACGCGGCAGGTATGCCGGGACACGGCGCGCCAATCGTTTTGAAACCGGGAGAAGTCGCGGTCGCCGGTGCGCAATCGTTCCGCGTGATCAGCGCAAATCGCAAACAGCTTGCCGATGAACTGGGCTGGCGACGTGGTGTGGTGGTGTTTGAGAGCGTCACACTCGCCCAGGCCGCCGACCAACTCAATCGCTACAATCGCAAGCAACTCGTCATTGGCGATCCCATCACCGCAAGTCGCAAGGTTGCCGGCACGTTCCGCACCAACGACGTCGATGGGTTCACCGAACTCGCACAAGACGTCTTGAAGCTTCACGTCCGTAAATCGGGAAACACGATCACCATCTCACGTTGAATTTATCAGGGGGGTAACATGAGCAGACATCTACGCATCGCAGCACTTGGTGGTACGGGGCTGGCCATTCTTGCCAGCGGCGCCATGGCCGAACAATTCAACGTTCCCGCAGGGGACCTCAAATCTGCGCTCGACGCATATGCAAAGCAAACACACATCGAGTTGATGTATTCACCCGACGATGTACGGGATGCGCGCACCAAAGGCGTGAAAGGCGAGCTCTCCCCCAATTCTGCGCTGGACAACATCCTGATTGGAACGGGTTTCTCAATCCATCGTCACGGGCCGAGCTCCGTGGCCATCATTCGCGACGAGTCCGAATACGGGGTTGCACCTCTGCAGCTCGCACAAGCCACACCTTCCGCGCGTTCGTCCGTAGAAACCGTGACTGTCACGTCGTCCAAGCTCGGTGGTGCCGATGTGCAGTCGGTTCCGATTGCTATCACGGCGATGTCGCAGGAACAGCTGACCGCTACCCAAACGGCCGGTGGGCCCGACCTTGTCAAAAGCGTTCCGAACCTCACCTTCACCAAGACGAATTTCACCGGTTATAGCATCCAGATTCGCGGCATTGGCACACAGGCCATTTCCGTATCCACCGATCCCGCGGTTGCAGTCGCGTTCAACGATATTCCCTTCATACGCAACCACTTCTTTGAACAAGAATTCTATGACGTGAGTCAGGTCGAAGTGCTTCGTGGTCCTCAAGGAACCCTTTACGGACGCAACGCAACAGCAGGCGTCGTCAATATGGTATCTGCGAAACCATCCGATCAATATGAGGCAATGGCTTCCGTTGATGTCGGAAACTACAACAACCGCCGCCTGGAAGGCATGCTGAACATTCCGATTTTAGGCGACAAGCTGGCCATACGAGCGGCTGGGGAATGGACGAAGCGCGACGGGTATACCTATGACTCGACGCTTGCTGCTCCCGTTGATGGTCGCGATCTGTGGTCCGGTCGCCTCTCTGTCGAGCTAAAGCCAATCGAAAAGCTTGAAGCAACACTTATTTGGGAACATTTCAGCGAAAACGACGATCGGTTAAGAAGTGCCAAAACGCTTTGCACTCCTGACCCGGGACCATCCTCTCTCGACGGGCCGGCCGGATTGGTAACCAACATTGATGTCGTCGGAAAGTCCTGGCTAAACCAGGGCTGTCTGCCGGGCTCGCTGTATTCTAAATCAGCCTATGGGATACCGAACGCTGCGACTATCCCGTTTGTTGCGGCCGCGGAAGATTACTTCTCGTTGGCACTGCCCGCCTTCAATCCCTACGGAACAAATGTGCAAGCGCACAATTTGCGAGAGATCGGATCGGCACTTAAACCCGGTTATCGCGCCAAGAATGATACGGTCGAATTCAATGCGGAATATGCCGTCACGCCATCGCTCACGCTGACGTCGCAAACAGGCTACAACAAGGACTTCTTGTACTCGACAGAAGACTATAATCGTTTCAACACGGTTCCGGGCATGTTTTTGCCGGCCTTTGGGCCGGTACCGCAGGCAGACGGCAGTTATTCCGTCGGCACCGACGGCCAATATTGTGATCCGCAACTTGGATGTTCAGACAGATTTCTGGCCGAGGACCTATCTCAGGAACATGCCGAGCAATTTTATCAGGAAGTACGGTTGGCCTCGAACTTCGAAGGCCCCCTGAACTTCAGCGTGGGCGCAAGCTATCTGCACTATCACACGGTCGAAGATTATTATGTATTTTCAAATCTAATTAGCGAACTGCAAGAACACTTTAACGGTGCTTACTATCAGTTCTTTCCATTAACCCCCTTCGGTGTTTCTCCGCCGCACATCCCGTTTGACGCATCAATCGCAAATGCATGCGGCCCGTCACCGGCCAACGTCGCCGATATTGTCGGTCTTGGCACTGGCTGCGCCTATGTCGACCCTCACCCGCTCTCCCAGATTGACGGACAGGGTCACAATTATTTCCGCAGCAGCAATCCCTATCGCTTGCACTCCTGGGCAGGCTTCGGCGAGGTGAACTACCAGCTCACACCGGATTTGAAGCTGACCGGCGGTCTGCGTTGGACCGATGACATGAAGAGCTTCACAGAAATCCCAAGCTGGACCTTGATTGTCGACAAAGGTTACCCGGTAACAGGCGTTGTCGATCAGCAATGGAAGGAGTGGACGGGCCGCATCAACGCAACCTGGACCCCCAAACTCGATTTTACCGACCAGTCCTTGTTCTATGGCTCTTTTGCACGTGGCTATAAGGGTGGTGGCGCCAATCCGCCGGGTGTGATCCCGACGTTTGTGGTTTCGGAAAGCAGCCTCACTCATCCTTTGACGTTCAAGCCCGAGTTCATTAACGCGTTTGAAGTTGGAACCAAGAATACCTTGCTTGATGGGTCGCTGACACTGAATGGCGATGTATTCTTCTATAAGTATAAGGATTATCAGATTTCCCAGATCGTCGACCGGACCTCGGTCAATTTGAATTTCAACGCGACGGTCAGAGGCGCTGAAATGGAGGCCACCTGGGAGCCCATCGCCGGCCTACGCTTCAATTTTGCCGGTGGGTATGAAGATGCCACGCTCGACAATGGCTCCCAGGCGATCGACCTCATGGATCGGACCGCTGGACATACAGACTGGCAAGTGGTCAAACCCTTCGTCACGGAAACCTCAAACTGCATCCTCCCAGTTTCGGTTCTAAACCAGATGATCTCGGCGTTTCGTGCGCAAAATGGTGGTAACAATTCAACATCCGGGTTTGTGGACCCGACCAATCCTATCCCTTCAGATGCCGGTCCGCTCGTATTTGCCTGTCATGGGGCGTACAGTCTTGGGATGGATCCCGGAGAGGTTTTCGTGGGGGTCGATACGGGATTTGATCCCGCGACGGCGCCAAATCACGGCGAAGGCTTCACCAAGGATCTAAGCGGCAACAAGCTACCCAATACGCCGCCCTTCACCCTATCGGCTGGAGCGCAATATTCCCTGCCGATCAGCGACAGTTGGGCGGGTACGCTGCGGGGGGATTTCTATTGGCAGGGAAATTCATTTGCTCGTGTGTTCAATGACAAACCGTATGACCAACTTCATGGCTATACCAACGTCAACCTCACCTTGATCTTGACAAATGAGGACGGCTGGCAAGCGATGGCCTATGTGAAGAACGTCTTCGACACCACCGCGATTACGGGGGCGTTCCTGAATTCAGATGACACAGCACTTACAACAAACGTTTTCACAACGGACCCCCGCCTTTTCGGCCTTCGCTTGACGAAAAGCTGGTAGTCGAGGTTACTGGCTGTGAGGGGCGGTGGAGCAATCTGCCGCCCCTTTTTGTTTGAATTCATGCCAGGTTGGTATTCGATTGGAGAAAAGGCCGAAACCGCCAGATCGGAATTCGTTTCAGAGCGAAGGCCGCATCGCCGAGGCGGAGCAACACCAGCCTCCGATCTATGGTTGGGGCGAAGGGCCGAGGCCCGGGCTAAGTCGATGTCGCAGGCGCCGTAAATCTGCGTACTGGCGCCGACCTCGGGGGCCGACACGTCCTGCAACCCGGGTTGTGGGGACGGCCAAATAGAGTAAGCGGGGTCGGCTTTGATTGCGGGAAATATTATTATGCAATCGCTTCAGACTGCCGGTACGAATTTTTCTACCGAAGGCTAATTGCAAGGTGGCCGAACCGTTCTAATAGGTGTGACCCTTAGCGCAAATCCTCGAAAGGCAGGAAACTGCAGGGGATGGCCAAGACACCGGACAACAACTGCGAAAGCGCCGACAGGCGGAGCTCTGACGTGGCAGAGACGTCGTCCGCCCTAAAGGCGTGGTTTGTCCGCGAAGTATTGCCACTGGAATCGGGCCTTATGCAGTATCTGCAGCACTCTTGCCGAGACGTTACCGAGGCGGCCGATCTTCGCCAGGAAGTCTACGTGCACGTCTACGAAGCTGCCAAAAAACAACTGCCCCAACCAGTTAAACCCTTTGTCTTTGCGGTGGCCAGAAACCTTCTAATCGATCGTGTGCGCCGCGAGCGTATCGTGCCGATCGATACGGTGGTGGATCTGGAGGCGCTGGACGTGGCCATAGAGACCCCCGGACCGGAGCGCACCGTAATCGCAAGAGATGAGTTGCGGCGCCTCCAACTCGCCATTGATCGCTTGCCACCGCGGTGCCGTGAAGCGGTCATCCTGGGCCGAATTGAAGGGCTTTCCGGGCAACAAATTGCCGCGCGCATGGGAATCAGCGAGGCCACTGTTTCCAAACATCTTTCCGTCGGCATGTATGCGCTGGCCAACATTCTCTACGGCGAGCAGTCGGAGAAAAAGCCATGACCGGCGATGGGGCTATGTTGGCTGCGACGACGGTCGACGAACAGGCGGCGCTGTGGCTTCAGAAACGCAAATTCTGGAATTGGCGTGAGGAAGACCAGTCTGCGTTCGAAGCCTGGCTTGCCGAATCATCTTCCCACGAAATTTCCTATTGGCGCCTCGAAGCCGCTTGGGAGGCGACCCAACGCCTATCTGCTCTTCAGCGTCCGTCCGTATCACGCTCAACACCTCGCAGTTCTTGGTCGAAATTTTCTGCGGTTGCCGCTCTGGCAGGCCTCGCTGTTGTCGCGGCGATGGCTCTGCCGCCCTATTTTCGGCATTCCGAAATCCGCACGATCACAACGGCGATCGGCGAACGTAAGACCATCAGTCTCGGAGACGGTTCAAAAATTGAGTTGAACACCAATTCTCGGCTTAAGGTCGTCTCCAACAACGACGGCCGCAAAGCCTGGCTCGATAAGGGCGAAGCGCTCTTCGATATCGTTCACGACGGCCGCCGTCCCTTTGAAGTGACGATCGGCAACAGGCGCATCACGGACCTGGGCACCAAGTTCCTCGTTCGCCGCAATGGAAAAGACCTTTCGGTCTCTCTGATTGAAGGAAGTGCTCGTTTTGATGCGCTCGACGGGAGCGTTGTCTCGCCCGTGTTTCTAAAGCCCGGTGACACGCTCGAGGACAGCGGCAAGAAGATCGTCGCGATCCGCAAGACCGCAAGCGAGCTAAAAGACGAGCTGGGATGGCAACGAGGTGTCCTCGTCTTCAAGCATGCAACGCTCGCTGAGGCTGCCGCCCAGTTTAATCGCTACAACACCAGCAAAATTGTCGTTCCGGATCCGCAAACCGCCCGAATTACGATTGGCGGCACGTTCCAGTCCAACAACGTCTCTGTGTTCGCTGAATCCGTTCGCGACCTCTTGGGCCTCCGGGTCACGAGGCGAGGGGAAAGCACCGTAATTTCGCGCTAGCCAGCTGCAGTAAAAGTTTCGGCGATCATGACGATCGCAACAGGGGGAAAAATGTCACGTAAAAGCCGCAACTATTTCGCAACAACTACAGCGCTATCTGCTGTGCTATCTTGTTCTGCCGCATTCGGGGGAAGCTTTAACATTCCCAGCGGCGAGCTCAGCGAAGTCCTGGACGCATATGGGAAGCAGGCGGGAGTTCAGCTGATCTATTCAGACCAAGCTGTAAAGGGCATCCGCAGCTCCGGCGTCGCCGGGAACCTTTCAGCGGACGCCGCACTTGCCCGCATCTTGACCAATACTGGATTCTCTGAGCACCACAAATCCGGCGCAATCATTATTGCGCCCGAGAGCTCGTCCGCCGTGGTGAATACCTTTGAGCTCGCGCAAGCTGCGCCAGCGCCGCGCAACGTGGAAACCGTGACCGTCACGTCGTCGAAGCTCGGCGGCGCCGATGTTCAAAGTATCCCCATCGCGATCACCGCACTAAGCCAGGAACAGCTCACTTCCACACAGACTGCCGGTGGCCCGGACCTCGTGAAACAAGTGCCCAACCTCACCTTCACGAAGACGAATTTCACGGGCTACTCAATTCAGATCCGCGGCATCGGCACGCAAGCCATCTCGGTTGCGACGGATCCTGCCGTGGCAGTGGCCTTCAACGATATTCCCTTCATTCGAAATCACTTCTTCGAGCAGGAATTCTTCGACGTCAGCAACGTTGAGGTTCTACGGGGACCGCAAGGCACGCTCTATGGCCGCAACGCCACGGCGGGTGTGGTGAATTTGATTTCATCCAAACCGACCGATCAATACGAAGCGATGGGCTCTCTTGATGTCGGCAACTACAACAACCGGCGGCTTGAAGGCATGCTCAACGTGCCCGTCGTTGGGGATAAGCTTGATTTGCGTCTCGCCGGCGAATGGACAAAACGAGACGGCTACACCTATGACACAACGTTAAACTCTTCTGTCGATGGACGCGATCTTTGGTCAGGGCGCGTTTCGCTGCTGGTGCATCCAATCCAGAATCTGACGGCCACAGTCGTCTGGGAACACTTCCAGGAAAACGACGATCGATTGAGAAGCGCAAAAACGCTCTGCCATACCGACCCCGGTCCATCTTCTGTAGACGGCCCCGCCGGGTTGGTGACAAACATCGACGTGGGCGGCGATGCCTTTCTCAGTCAGGGCTGCAAGCCCGGCTCGCTTTACACGCCGTCCGCCTTCGGTGTGCCCAACCCCTATGCCATTCCATTTGTTCAGGTCACCGAATTTCTCTTTATTACTATGAAACAAGGCCTCAATCCCTACGGAACACTTGACCAGTCTCACGATTTGCGCGTCATCGGTTCGGCCTTGGAACCTAGTTATCGTGCCAAGAACGATACGCTGGAATTCAACGTGGATTACAGCGTCACGCCCACTCTAACGCTGACCTCGCAAACCGGCTATAACAAGGACTTTCTCTATTCGACCGAGGACTTCAACCGCTTCAACACCGTTCCGGACAGCTTTATTCCTGCGAGCTGTGGGTGCATACCGGTCGGATATGACGGCGTCTATTGCGACCCGCAACTAGGTTGTTCGAGCAGATTCCTCGCCGAAGATGTCTCCGAAGAGCGTGCGGAGCAATTTTACCAGGAGGTGCGGCTGGCTTCGAATTATTCTGGGCCACTGAATTTCAGCGTAGGCGGCTCATATCTCCACTATCATACCCTTGAAGATTACTATGTGTTCTCAAATCTTCTCAGTCTGTTTCAGCAAGAAATGAACGTATCCTACGGCGGAGGCACGTTCTATAACGAATTTGTACCACATGTCCCATTTGACGCTGCTTTAGCCAATTCATGTAATCCTCAACCGGCGACCACAAATTTCAATTTCGATAACACAGTTTTCGGTCTCGGGTGTGGCTATGTTGATCCCAATCCGCTCGGCCAGATCGATGGGCAGGGACACAATTACTACCGTAATCAAAATCCTTATCGGCTTCATTCGTGGGCTGGCTTCGGTGAGGTCTATTATCAGGTTGCACCTGATGTGAAGCTGACGGGTGGTTTGCGCTGGACGGACGACAGCAAAAGCTTCACGGAAATCCCAAGTTGGACCATTATAGCAGGAAAAGGCTATCCCGTTACCGGCATCGTCGATCAGCAATGGAAAGAATGGACGGGCCGGTTTGTCGCGAACTGGACGCCCAAGTTAGATTTCACCGATCAATCCCTTTTCTACGGTTCCTATTCGCGCGGTTACAAAGGAGGCGGCGCCAACCCACCAGGCGTGATTCCTATCGTGGAACAGGGCGTAAAAATCGAGTCGCCCAGCAATTATACCCACCCGCTGACTTTCGAGCCGGAATTCATCAATGCCTTCGAGCTGGGTACGAAAAATACATTGCTCGATGGAGCCATGACGCTAAATGGCGATGTCTTCTTCTACGATTACAAGGATTATCAGATATCCGAAATCGTGGATCGAACGGCGATCAACCTGAACTTCAACGCAACTGTTAAAGGAGCGGAACTGGAATCGACATGGGAGCCGATACCAGGGCTGCGGTTCAATTTCGCAGGCGGCTATGAAGACACACGTATTGGCGACGGCCAACAAGCAATCGATCTAATGGATCGCACCGCCGGTCATTCCGACTGGATGATAGTTAGGCCCTTCCCCACAATGACGTCGAGCTGCATTCTACCAACATATGTTGTCAATGAGCTGATTTCCGGTCTTAGAGCGAATTGGGGTGCAAACAACTCCACACCTGCAGCCATTCTTGACTCCGCAGCAATCGCCCAGTCTTGTTTCTATGCTTATAGTTTAGGCATGGATCCGGGGACCGATCCTGGGATAACCACCGGCTTTGATCCCTCCACTGCGCCCAACAATGGTGAAGGTTTCGCCAAAAACCTCGGCGGCAATCAACTTCCCAACGCGCCGCACTTCACAGTATCTCTGGGGGCGCAATATTCGATGCCGTTGAGCGAGACATGGGCAGGAACGTTGCGAGGCGATTTCTATTGGCAGAGTGACTCGTTTGCCCGCGTCTTCAATGATCGGCCCTACGATCAGTTGCACGGTTATACCAACGTGAACCTGGCTTTGATCTTCACAAATCAGGATGGCTGGCAGGCGATGGCCTATCTGAAGAATGTATTCAACACGACGGCCATTACGGGCGCGTTCCTCAATTCGGACGACACTGCTTTGTCTACCAATGTGTTCACCACCGATCCGCGTCTGTTCGGGATCAGGCTCACAAAGAATTGGTAACCCGCCCTCCCGGGTTATCTAAGGGCGGCGGAGAAATTCGCGGCGGGATGAAACCCGCCGCTCTTTTTCGTTGGAAGGATTCGCCGGGCCATTGCGCCGCCGAGCTGTGATTATCCGTCCTTCGGCTGCCGCGCCAGGCTGGGCCGAGTCAGCGCCCGTGTTCCTGCCTCGAACGGGCAATCGGATAGCAACGCGAGTATCGCGTTTCGAGACCACGTTGGGACGCTGTTTGGGCGTTCCATTGCGATGTATCATGCCATTCACTGCAGCTGGTGACGTGCACTTTTCTGAAATACCGCTGTTGAGTTTTTGCGGCCCTGCAGGTGCCTTGTAATATTGTTGCTCAAAAACATCCGCGGGTTTTGACCGCCAGTCCGTTGTTAAGAGCAGGGACATAAGCCGCTTCCTTTACGGGCGAAAAGGCCGAGGGATGGCAGACAGACCAAAGAATGAATTCGAGGGAAAGGCTCTGCCGGCATCTGGCGAAGCCGTGATCATGGACGATCTCGAAGAATGGTTTGTCCGCGAAGTGCTGCCGTTGGAGACTGTGTTGATCCAGTATTTGAGCCGTGGCGGCGCCAAAATTGAGGTCGAGGACCTCCTTCAAGACCTCTACGAACGGGCGTGCGCGGCCGGGCGGAACACCATTCCCAGTCCGGCGCGCCCGTTCATTTTTACAATAGCTAGAAATCTCCTCATCGACCGGGTCCGCCACGAACAAGTCGTGCAAATCGATACCGTTGAAAACTTGGAAGACCTGAATCTCGCAATTGACGAACCAGCGCCCGATCGGGTTGTCGTTGCGCGCCAGGAATTGCGCAGGCTTCAGGCAGCATTGGAAAAGCTGCCCGAACGGCAACGCAGTGCGATCGTGATGCGTAAAGTGAACGGACTTACGATCCGCGAAATCGCACAACGCACCGGTCTCGCCACCCGCACGGTGGAAGAACATCTGACAGATGGGATGCGCGCGCTCGCGCGCATTTTGTACCGCGAGCCGTCCAAACCGGGGAGCGCCCCATGACCAGCGGCAAGCTTGCGCCAGAGCAGGAGCCGGGCAGGGCAGGCAGGATCGAGGCGAAAGCCTCGGCGTTCCTTCTGAAACGCTACGATCAAGATGATTGGAACGAGGCGAACCAGGCAGAGCTTGACGCCTGGCTGGAAGAATCGCTCTCTCATCGTACCGCTTATTGGCGCCTTAAAGCAGCTTGGACCCGAGCCGACCGGCTTAATGCTCTACGTCCCATGATGCTGCCGGCGAAGGAACCCGCCGTCCGGGCTACATCCAAGCGCGGCATCCTGTTCGCGGCTGCGGCCACCTTTGCATGCTTGATTGGTGCGGGCGCCTGGTACGGCAATCAGCCCGCAGTCCAGACCTTCGCGACCGCAGTTGGTGAACGCAGCACTCTCAAATTGCCCGATGGCTCTCATGTGGATCTCACGACGGATACGGTCCTGCGTGTCGCAAAAGGCGAAGGCCAACGAAGCGTCTGGCTGGATAAGGGTGAGGCATTTTTCCAGGTCGTGCACGACGGTAAGCACGAATTCGTGCTCCACGCCTTGAATTTCAAAGTGGTCGATCTCGGCACCGAGTTCTCTGTTCGCCGCGACGCAGACCGGCTTGATATTACCGTAGTCAAAGGAAGCGTGCGGATTGATCCGCCGGACGGGCAGGGCGTATCGAAACCGGTCCGACTTACTGCCGGCCAAGCGGCCGTCGCCGACAATCGCGCAATCGTGGTGAGCCGGAAGTCTAAGGCCGCGATCGCGGATGGGCTTGGGTGGCGCAACGGTGTTCTGGTTTTTCGCCGCACACCCCTGAGCGAGGTCGCTGCAGAATTTAACCGCTGGAACAACGAGAAGATCGTCGTTGGCGATGACGCCACAGCGCATATGACGGTGAGCGCCCGGCTGTCAGCGACGGACGTGGATATGTTTGCGCGAATGGCGCGCAATGTTCTCGGGCTGCAGGTGGTTAGAGACGCCGACGGTTTCCGGATTTCACGCGAGGCGGCGCCTGAGCAGACGCCCTAGTTGATTTGCAGATCCAAGAGGGGGATTTAAATGACACGTTCACATCTTTTCCGCGTGCTGATGGCGACTTCGGCATTGGTCTTAGGAGGCGCCAATGCGCCAATGGCTGCAACGTTTGACGTTCCCGGAGGCGACCTAAATGCCGCTTTGGACGCTTACATAGCCCAATCTGGGGTGCAATTACTGGTGCCGAACGCGGCCGTTCAGGGCATTTACACAAAGGGCGTCAAGGGAAAGCTCTCAGACGGTGCGGCCTTGTCTCGCATCTTGCAAGGCACCGGATTCGTCGCAAAGCCCGATAGCTCTGGGGCGATTGGCATAATTAAGGAGACGCATAGCGAGGCAGAGGTCGTGCCAATCACGCTCGCTCAGGCTGCATCCCCGCGTGCGTCCGTTGAGACCGTAACCGTTACGTCGTCGAAGTTGGGCGGCGCGGACGTCCAAAGTATCCCGATCGCGATCACCGCGCTCAGCCAGGAGCAGTTGACGTCGACGCAGACGGCAGGGGGACCAGATCTGATCAAGCAGGTTCCGAATCTCACCTTCACCAAGACCAATTTCACCGGCTACAGCATCCAGATTCGCGGTATCGGCACGCAGGCGATCTCGGTGACCACCGATCCAGCTGTTGCCGTGTCCTTCAATGACGTGCCATTCATCCGCAACCATTTCTTCGAACAGGAATTTTTCGATGTCTCGCAGGTGGAAGTCCTGAGGGGACCACAGGGTACGCTCTATGGTCGGAATGCCACCTCCGGCGTTGTCAACCTGATCTCGGCCAAGCCGACGGATCATTGGGAAGCCCAGGGCTCTGTCGATGTCGGAAACTATAACAATAGACGTCTGGAAGGCATGCTGAATGCGCCGCTGATTAACGACAAGCTCGATCTGCGTATGGCGGGCGAGTGGACCAAACGCGATGGCTATGCCTTCAATGACATTACGCAAAACGCCATCGATGGCCGCGATTTGTGGTCGGGCCGCGTGTCCCTATTGATCCATCCAGTGCAAAATCTGACGGGTACGCTCATCTATGAGCACTTCCAGGAAGACGACAACCGGGCCCGTTCGACCAAGCAACTTTGCGCACGAGATGATGCGCCCGCTGTGGTAGACGGTCCTGCCGGTCCGCAGATACCTGACGATTTGGTCAGTGCCGGCAACTACGGCAAAGGCTGGCTCGAGCAGGGCTGCCACGCGGCATCACTTTATTCTCCGGAGTCCTACGAAACGCCAAATGGCGGTGCGATAGCTTTTATCGAAGGGTTTCGGCCATTTCAAAACGATTACATCACGCCCGATCACATCATTGACCCTTATTCGAGCGTAACACAGTCGCGCGACCTGCGGCGCATCTCTTCGCAAATCGATCCCGCTTATCGCGCCAAGAACAATACGCTGGAATTCAATGTTGACCTCAGCATTACGCAGCAATTGTCGCTGACGTCGCAAACAGCCTACAGCGACGATTTCCTGTATTCCACAGAGGATTACAATCGCTTCAACACCGTCTCAAATTTCCTTCAGGATCAGTGGCCAACGCTAGGGGATTCTTTGGGTACTTTCGTCGGACAGGACAATGAGTATTGCGATCCGCAGCTGGGCTGTTCGAGCAGGTTTGTTGCCATGGACCGCTCTTCGGAGACGGCGCGACAATTCTATCAAGAGGTTCGCCTAAGTTCGAACTTCGAAGGTAATTTGAATTTTGTCGCCGGCGGCAATTACCTAAATTATCATACCACCGAAGATTATTATGTCTTCTCGAATCTGCTTTCGCTGCTGCAAGAGCACGTAAATGGTCTGTTCGGATATTTTGGCGGCTCCGGCGGCCAGTTCGGAACCGACGCGCCGCATATCCCATTCGACCCCGCTCTTGCCAATTCCTGCAATCCGCAGCCTCAAAACCCCGCTGCGCTGCCGTTCACTTTGTTCGGCCTGGGCTGTGCCTATATCGATCCCAACCCGATCGATAAGGTAAGTGGCGAAGGGCACAACTACTTCCTGAGTCATAACCCCTATAGACTGAGTTCATGGGCTTTGTTCGGCGAGGTTTACTACCAGCTCGCGCCGGATGTGAAGCTGACCGGCGGCTTGCGCTTTACTGATGACACCAAGAACTTCCCGCTGTTCCCAAGCTGGACGCTCATGGTCGGCAAGGGTATTCCGCAAGAAGGCGAACTCGATCAGGAATGGAAGGAATTCACTGGGCGTGCGGTCGTAACATGGACACCGAAGCTCGATTTCACCGACCAGACCATGGTTTATGGGTCTTATGCCCATGGCTACAAAGGCGGTGGGGCAAATCCTCCTGGCGTTACCCCGATATTTGCGATCGGGCAGCTCTTCAGCTCTCCCAGCGATTTGACCCACCCGCTCACCTTCAAGCCTGAATTCAACAATGCCTTTGAGTTGGGCACGAAGAACACGCTACTCGATGGCGACGTGTCGTTGAATGGCGACGTATTTTTCTACAAGTACGGTAACTATCAAATTTCTCAGATCGTTGACCGCACATCCGTCAATCTGAATTTCGATACCACCGTGCGTGGTGCAGAAGTCGAAGCAACGTGGTCCCCACTGCCCGGACTGAAATTCGGTCTCAACGGCGGCTACGAGAATGCAACGTTTGACGATGGTCAGTCCGCTATAGATCTCATGGACCGCACCGCCGGGCATCCGGGCTGGATGGTGGTCAAGCCGTTTATCACTGCCACTTCGAACTGCATTCTTCCAACTGATGTGGTCAATGAAGAGCTGGTCGTACGTGAAATCACAATTGCTTGCATGAATGCTTATACATTGGGGAACGATCCCGTCACACAACAGCCTTATGTGGCCACTCCCGACCCCATAAATCTGCCAGGATATACGGGGTTCGATCCCTCGACCGCACCAAACAACGGCGAAGGCTTCACCAAGGATATCGGCGGCAATCAATTGCCCAACGCGCCGCATTTTACGACGTCGTTATCAGCTGACTACACTTTGCCGTTGTCCAGCGTCTGGGCGGGAACGCTGCATGGGGACTTCTACTATCAGTCTGGTTCCTATTGGCGCATCTTCAGCGACAGCGCTTACGACAAGCTCCGCGGCTACACCAATATTAACATGGCCTTGATATTCACCAATCAGGACGGCTGGCAAGCAATGGTCTATGTAAAAAACCTTGCCGACAACACCGCCATCACCGGCGCCTTCTTGAACTCCGACGATACGGCGTTGACGACAAATGTCTTCACCACCGATCCGCGCCTGTTCGGTATCCGCATCACCAAAAACTGGTAAGCCGGCCCAAATGGACTGCCAGCGGGCGGCGGAGAAATCCGCCGCCCATTTTGCTTTGGCAAGCCTGGCCAACAGACCTGCCAAAAGGAAGAACGGCGCTGGAGGAATGTCCAGCCGAGCCCAACCCACTTTGGGATACTCTGCAACTATATTGCGCGGTGTTGTGGGCACCTGCGCAAAATAATCTGCCCGGCAGCTACATAAACTTGACCGCCTCGTTTGTTTTACTAGCGGTGGACGTAAGCTTTGGGCCTTGAGCGGCAGAAAGCTCGCCGGGATGGCAGACAAATCCGATTTCGGCCGGGATGCAGCCGGCCCGCATCAGAGCGGGGCGGCAATGGCGGAATCCGAGGTCAATGCCTGGTTCGTCCGAGAGGTTTTGCCGTTGGAGGCCGCGTTGGTTCGGTTCCTGCGCCGCGGATGGCGCAACGAAAGCGACATCAAGGATTTGCGCCAGGAAGTGTATGCGCGCGTCTATGAAGCCGCCCAGAAAGATATCCCGCATCCAGCGAAACCGTTTGTCTTTACGGTGGCACGTAATCTCCTGATCAACACCGCGCGGCGTGCGCATGTGGTTTCGATTGATGCAGTGGCCGATCCCGATGCGCTGGGGGTGGCAATCGATGAGCCAGGACCCGATCGTACCGTGATGGCGCGCCAGGAATTGCACCAGTTGCAATCTGCGCTTCAGCGGCTGCCAGAGCGCTGGCGTGATGTCGTGGTGATGCGCAAGGTTGAAGGGCTTTCGCGCCGCGAGATTGCCACGCGCCTGGGTATCGCTGAGCCAACGGTGTCGCAACACCTGGCGGCGGGTATGGCAGCTCTGGCCAATCTCTTTCACGACGAGGCCGCCGAACGCGGAGCTGAGTCATGAGCAATGCTGGCAAGGACTATCTACCGTCCGGCGAAGCGATCGAGATCGAAGCCATTGCATCTTCCTGGCTTGAACGCAGCGAACGCGACGATTGGAGCGAGACATCACGCGACGAATTTGACCGCTGGCTGGCTGAATCGCCTTCACACATGGTCGCGTATTTGCGCATTCAAGATGTGTGGGAACGGGCCAACCGTTTGACAGCCTTGAGCAAGCCGGCGCGCCCCACCACCGCGCCCAAGCCGGCCAACCGAACATTTCTCCTTCGGATCGCGGCTTCTGTGGTCATGATTGGGGGCGTGGCGGCGGGCGTGAGTGCGTATGTGACGACGCAGCGGTATCAAACTTATGTGACGACTGTGGGGGGGCGGGAAAAACTTTTGCTGGGTGACGGGTCCTCCATTGAACTGAACACCGATACCGTTTTGCGCATTGCCGATAACAGCAAGGAACGCAAAGTTTGGCTGGACAAAGGCGAAGCGTATTTCGACATCCACCATGACCCGGCGCATCCCTTTGTGGTGGTGGCAGGCAGCCATCAGGTGCGGGACATTGGCACGAAATTCGTGGTGCGCACGGACCCCGGACGACTGGAAGTCCGGTTGATGCAGGGCCGCGCCCAGCTTCAATCGCTATCGGACAACCGCCCAGCACACCTGCTGAAACCCGGTGACGTGGCGGTGGCAGAAAATGGCAAGACGAGTTTCTTCAAAAAGTCATCGATCGATTTGGCGGACGAATTGGGCTGGCGACGGGGGTTGCTGGAGTTTCATCACACCTCGCTCGCCGATGCGGCTTCTGAATTCAATCGCTATAGCCGCGAAAGGATTGTGATCGACGATCCGGTGGCGGCGCAAAAGCCCATCAATGGGGCGTTGCCGGTGGGTGACCTCGACGAGTTTACCCGCATGGCACGGAATTTCTTTGGTCTGCGCGCAGAGCGCCGTGGCGACACGGTGGTATTTACACACTGAGTATTCAATCAACAGGGGGGAACAGATGAGAGAGCTTCATCTTCTAAAGTCGGTTTTGGTGGGCGGAATTTGTGCGTCGGCAATGGCGACGTTTGCCAGCGCGGCCGATATCGACATTCCCGGTGGAGACCTCGAATCTGCTTTGAATGCCTACTCCGCGCAGACCGGCGTCCCGGTTTTGGTGCAAAGCGATGCTATCAAAGGCATTCACACCGAAGGTGTGAAGGGGAAGCTTTCCGATACGGATGCCCTCATCCGCCTTCTTAAAGGAACAGGCTTCGCCGCCAGTCGGGGCAATTCGGGGGTGGTTCAGATCCTTCGTCAACATTCCTCGGAGGACATTCCCCAACAGTCGCTGGTCCCCGCCATTCAATTGGCACAGGGCGTCTCCGCGCCGCGCGGATCAGTGGAGACGGTGACTGTCACCTCGTCCAAGCTCGGCGGCGCTGATGTGCAAAGCATCCCTATCGCCATTACGGCCATGAGTCAGGAGCAACTCACCTCGACGCAGACCGCCGGCGGCCCAGACCTTGTCAAACAGGTTCCAAACCTGACGTTCTCGAAAACGAATTTCACAGGCTACAATATTCAGATTCGTGGCATCGGCACCCAGGCGATCTCTGTCACCACAGATCCGGCCGTGGCTGTGTCCTTCAATGACATTCCTTTCCTGCGCAACCACTTCTTCGAGCAGGAATTCTTTGACGTCGGCCAGGTCGAAGTGCTGCGCGGTCCCCAAGGCACGCTGTACGGCCGCAATGCCACTGCGGGCGTTGTCAACGTTATTTCGGCCAAACCAACAGACCGCTGGGAAGCGCAAGCATCCGTGGACGTGGGCAACTACAACAATCGCCGCCTTGAGGGCATGCTCAACATCCCGGTCTCCGGAGATACGCTCGACCTGCGCGTGGCAGGCGAATGGACAAAACGCGATGGCTATTCCTTCAACGAGGAAACCGGCCATTCCACCGATGGCCGTGATCTTTGGTCCAGCCGGGTATCGCTCTTATTCAGACCCATCGCGCAGCTCACCGCCACAGGAATTTGGGAACATTTCCAGGAAGATGACGATCGCCTTCGCAGTGGCAAGCAGCTTTGCGCGCGCGATGAGGCGCCTGCTGTGGTCGACGGCCCCACCGGGCCACAAGTGCCGGACGCAATCTGGGGTGGTGGCAATTACGGCGCGGTCTGGCTTGAGCAAGGCTGCCGGCCAGCATCTCTTTACGCACCGGAATCTTTTGGTACACCAAATGCCTCATCGTTCCCTTCCATTGCGGCGCTGGAGATCTTCACGCGCTACGTACCGCTGGGCACCAATCCCTATTCCGGCGTTACGCAATCGACGAATTTGCGTGTGATCGATTCACTGATCCAGCCACGATACCATGCCAAAAATGACACGTTCGAATTCAACGTTGACTATTCTATCACCCCGGAACTGACGCTTTCGTCACAAACCGGATACAGCCATGACAGTCTTTATTCGACTCAGGATCTAAATCGCTTCAACACCCAGCCGGGCATTTTCACGGATACAGGCGGCAACACCTATATCGGGCAGGATGGGCAATTCTGCGATCCGCAGCTTGGTTGCTCCGACCGCCTGGTGGCGCAAGATATTTCGGACGAAACCGCGCGGCAATTCTATCAGGAAGTACGCGTGGCCTCATCGTTCAATAGCAAATTCAATTTCGTCGCTGGTGGCAACTACCTGAGCTACCACACTGTGGAAAACTATCAGGTTCTGTCCAATGTGCTCACGCTTGATGCGTTGAGATTCAACACGCTCTTTGGCGGCGCGCCGCCGCCGCTGGATGCGGCCCATATACCTTTCGATGCGGCGCTGGCCAATTCCTGCGATCCGCAACCGGCAATAACTGACCCAGTCCAGCTAGGTCAGCGGACATTCCTCGGTTTGGGTTGCATGTATATTGACCCCAACCCGCTCGGCAGCGTCGATCGCCACGGACACAATTATTTTCTCAGCCAGAATCCCTATCATATCTCGTCTTGGGCAGCATTCGGTGAGACTTATTACAACCTTACGGAAGATGTGAAACTTACAGGCGGGTTGCGCTTCACCGACGACAAAAAACATTTCGATGTGATTCCGAGCTGGACGGTAATCGCCTTTGAGGGCTATCCCGTCACCAGTACGATCGACCAGGAATGGCGGGAAGTAACGGGCCGCGCCAATATCACATGGACGCCAAAACTCGATTTCACGGACCAGTCTATGTTCTATGCTTCATATGCGCGGGGCTATAAGGGCGGCGGCGCCAATCCCCCTGGCGTGATCCCGATTTTGGGCACCGCCGGGGTTTATATTACTTCTCCCAGCAACCAGACCCATCCTGCTACTTTCAAGCCAGAATTCAACGATGCGTTCGAATTGGGGACCAAGAACACATTGTTGGACGGCGATCTCACACTCAACAGTGATATTTTTTACTATAAGTATCAGAACTATCAGTTGTCACAGATCATCGACCGAACGGCGGTGAACATGAACCTGAATGCCACGGTGAAAGGGGCAGAAATCGAAACATCATGGTCCCCGATCCCTGGCCTGAAGCTCGGCTTCAATGGCGGATATGAAGGGACCGTCGTTGATAATGGCCAGTCGGCCATCGATATTATGGACCGCACCGCGGGCCACTCGGACTGGATGGTCGTCAAACCCTTCATCACCCAAACTTCGAACTGCATTTTGCCCAAGTCGGTGGTCAATGAGCTTCTAGCCGGGCACGGCCAAGTGCTCTACTTCGCCTGCATCGCGGCCTACACCAATCACTATGACCCGGTTACCGTCGGCCCTTATGTCCCGCTCTCAGGACCTTATCCAGGCTTTGATCCTGCTTCTGCGCCGAACAATGGCGAGGGCTTTGACAAGAACCTTGGCGGGAACCAACTTCCGAACGCGCCGCACTACACCGTGTCGTTGACAGCCGATTATACCATGCCGCTATCTGAGGAATGGGCAAGCACGCTGCATGGCGATTTCTATTGGCAATCCGATTCGTTTGCCCGCGTCTTCAACGACCGTCCTTATGACGAGATACGGGGCTATAACACCATCAATATGGCGCTGATTTTTACGAACTCCGGCGGCTGGCAAGCGATGGCCTATGTGAAGAATATCCTTGATGTCACTCACATCACCGGCGCGTTCTTGAGTTCGGACGACACCGGTTTGGCGACGAACATCTTCGTCACCGACCCGCGCCTGTTCGGTATCCGTATCACCAAGAACTGGTAAGCCTTCCCCAAACGGCGAACCGGGGGGCGGTGAGGGCAACCTCGCCGCTCTTTTCTTCTTATGAGGCTCGGCAGCCTGTCGAGGTTTCCTCCCAAGACCGCTGGAACAGGCTAAGGCGAGCGGTTAGATCGGTCCTGGCCCCCATGCTGTAAAAATGACCGAATGGGTTTCGAACGATCTGTGGGGCCGAACGCAAGACCGTGGTCTGGCGCGCCCAAGCCGTTCCCCGTCACATGATCTGACGCGTGAACACAAAAATCGCCGCCAAAGTCTCCTTTAGAGAAGCCTAGTTCAGACCCGGGCGAGGGGTAGTGTAATTGCAGCCTTAGTTTTTGCGTTCCCTCTCAGTATCAACATCGAGGAAAATCCTCGAATATTTTCTTTGCGGCAGGGGCACTTGGAGTCGGTGCCCTAGCGATATTTTGTTGCGCGGGTGCGCGCGTGCATTTCGACTGCCGGTTTCTGGCCAGGCGGTAGAGCCATCCCCATAGTTCACCCAAACCAGAGGGCTCCTTCGTCGGAACAGATGAAGGCCTGAAGCTTCGGCCGCAGGGAACGGGAAGCTCAAGGGGATGGGCGAGCACATTGAAGGCCGCGAGGACAACGATCCGCGAAGAGCGGATGCAGGCATAGCTTTGTCCGAAGTGGATACGTGGTTCGTCCGGGAAGTGCTTCCACTGGAGTCGGCTTTGCTGCAATTCCTCCGGCACAATTGGCGCAATGCCAGCGAGGTCGACGACCAGCTCCAGGACGTTTACGTGCGCCTGTTCGAAGCCGCGCGCAAGCAGTTGCCCGACTCCGCAAAACTGTTCGCCTTCGCAACGGCCCGCAATCTTCTCATCGACCGTATCCGTCAGGAACGCATCATCCCCATCGAAACCGTCGCCGATCTCGAAACCGTCGACGTGGCGCTCGATGCCGAAGCTCCAGATCGCATTGTAGCGGCGCGCGAGGAACTACGCCGCCTGCAAGCCGCAGTCGACAGGCTGCCCCCGCGCTGCCGCGAAGCCATTGTGCTCAAGCAGATCGAGGGGCTTTCACGCCGCGAAATCGCTCAGCGCATGGGTGTCGGTGAAGAAACCGTCAAGCGCCACCTGACAAATGGCATGCTGGCGCTCGCCGACTTCTTCCTTGCAACGCCTCCGCCCGGCGGAGGCACAAAATGAACAGCGCAAGCACCATAAAGGAGATCGCGGCACAATGGCTGGAGCGCCGTATTGCCGACGATTGGACCATTGAGGACCAAGCCGGACTGGAGTCCTGGCTCGCAGAGAACACGGCAAATCGTGTTGCGTATCTCAGGCTGGAAGCCGTCTGGACACGCACCTATCAATTTGCGCCGTTACGGAGGCCACACTCGCGCGAGGCGAAACGCGTTCCGCCGGCTATCAGCCGGCTGGCGGCGGGTTTGTTGCTGGTTGCGGCAACGGGTGCAGGATTTGCCTATATCTCGCGTGCCCCAGAGCAAAAGATATTTACGACAGGTCTGGGCGAGCGCGAAACAATTTCGCTGGCGGACGGCTCAAAAATCGAGCTGAACACGCAGTCGGTCCTGCGCCTCGCAGCCAATAACCCACGCGAAGTCTGGCTCGAGCGGGGCGAAGCCTATTTTCAAGTGCACCATGATGCACAGCATCCCTTTGTCGTGACGGCGGGCGATCACACCATCACCGACGTTGGCACCCGGTTTTCCGTTCGCCGTGACACCGCCGAGACGCGTGTGGCCGTGGTAGAGGGCCAAGTCCGTGTTGCCACGTTAACGGGAACTGGCAAACCTGCGCTGTTGAAAGCCGGTGACGTGGGATTGGCCAGCAAGGGGCTATTACAGCTCACCAAAAAGGCCGTCGTCGAACTGCAAGACGAAACGGCCTGGGAAAAAGGCCTCTTCATCTTTCATCACACCACGCTTGCCGAAGCAGCAAGCCAATACAATCGGTACAACCGGGACAAAATCGTGATTGCCGATGCGAAGGCGGCGCGGCTGACGATCAACGGTTCTCTTCCGACAAATGACGTCGATGCCTTTGTGAGACTGGCACAGAAGTTTTTCGATCTACGCGTGGAGCGTCAGCAAGGAAGCATCGTCCTTTCGCGCTGAGACAGAATGGGCGCATCCGCGCCGTAAGAGGGGGTTACATGGCAAGAATATCCTTCACCAAATCGCTGTTCCTCGGGGCAACCAGCGCAATCGCGATCTCAGCTGTGGCATCGGCTGCAACGTTCAATGTGCCGGCCGGTGATTTGGAAACAGCGCTCGATATCTATGCGCAGCAATCTGGAATCGCGCTTGCCGTTCCTTCCGAAGCCGTGCGCGGCGTGCATACCGAGGGCGCCAAAGGCAACTTCTCGCCCGATACGGCTCTGTCCCGGATACTGAAGGGAACAGGCTTTATAGAAAGCCGCGACAAATCCGGTGCAATCGGCATTATGAAAGGGGCGATGCTTGACGAGGCTCACTTTGAGATCGCCCAGGCAACTCCCGCAACCCGCCAAGCGGTCGAAACCGTAACGGTTACGTCCTCGAAACTCGGCGGCGCTGACGTCCAGAGCATTCCGATCGCGATCACGGCGCTCAGTCAGGAACAGCTGACGGCAACGCAAACGGCCGGCGGGCCTGACTTGGTGAAACAGGTCCCCAATCTGACCTTCACAAAGACGAATTTCACCGGCTATTCCATCCAGATCCGCGGCATCGGCACCCAAGCCATCTCTGTTGCCACCGATCCGGCCGTTGCTGTTGCCTTCAACGATATTCCCTTCATCCGCAATCATTTCTTTGAGCAGGAATTCTATGACGTCGCGCAAGTTGAAGTCCTGCGCGGCCCCCAAGGGACACTTTACGGGCGCAATGCAACCGCCGGCGTCGTCAATCTGACCAGCGCCAAACCCTCCGATCAGTTTGAAGCCATGGCGTCGGCAGAACTTGCAAATTACCGCCAGCGGCGCTTTGAAGGGATGATCAATATCCCGATCGTTGATGACTGGCTCGACATCCGCATCGCCGGCGAATGGACCAAACGCAATGGGTATAGCTTTAATCAGCTCACCGATGCTTCCATCGACGGACGCGATCTCTGGTCGGGACGCTTAACGATCGGGTGGAAGCCTACGCCGGATGTCCAGGCTTATCTGATATGGGAGCACTTCTCGGAAAACGATGATCGTTTGCGCAGCGGAAAGCAGCTTTGCAAGACCGACCCCGGACCACCGAACAGCAATGGAACAGCAGGTGAGGGTGGCGCAAACCCGCTCAGTCAGGGCTGTCTGCCCACGTCGCTCTACTCTCGTGAAGCTTTTGAAGTCCCGAACGGCGATTCCTTGCCTTACGTGGATGCTCTCCACGTAGAAGGGCTCTCCGCCATTTTGGATCCGTATGCGAGCACCACGCAGTCGCGGGATCTGCGGACCATCGAGTCGGCGATCAATCCGATTTACAAAGCTCAGAACGACGTCCTCGAATTGAATGCCGAATACAATCCGGTTTCTGAGCTCACCTTCACGTCCCAAACCGGTTTCAATCACGACTTCCTCTATTCCGCAGAAGACTACAACCGGTTCAACACCGCACCGGGCCTGTTTACCCCCAACAATGGCTCGGATCCCAATTTTCCTAGGACGTCGGCCACCGGTGTGTTTTGCGATCCACAGCTAGGCTGCAGCGACCGGTTGGTTGCCGAAGATCTGTCTGAGGAACACGCCTGGCAGATCAGCCAGGAATTCCGCCTCGCCTCGAACTTCAACGGTCCGTTCAATTTCAGCGTCGGGGCAAACTATCTCCACTACGAAACTGCGGAGAACTATTACGTCTTCATCAACTCGGTCACCCTGTTCGATGCACAGGAACCTTACCCTTGGATTCCTGGCGTCACGGACAACCATGAATGCCTTATGAAAGAACGGGGACCTGGCGCCGGCGGATTTCAATATCCCGACCCCAACAGCAGCGCCGCGTTGGGCTGTGTCTATATCGATCCCAACCCGATCGATAAACTCAACAATGAGGGTCATAACTACTTTCTGAGCCAGAACCCGTACCTGCTTAACTCTTACGCCGGCTTTGGCGAGGTCTATTACAATGTCTTCAAGGATCTGAAGCTCACTGGCGGTTTGCGTTGGACAGATGACTTCAAACACTTCTCGCTGCTGCCAAGCTGGCTCGCCGACAATGGCTATGGCTATCCCGTGGTGGGCGTTGTGGACCAGAGCTGGAGGGAATTTACCGGACGTGTTGCCGCCAATTGGACGCCTGAGCTCGCCTTCACCGACCAAACACTGATCTATGGTTCCTACGCGCATGGCTACAAGGCTGGTGGCGCCAATCCGCCGGGACCGGTTCTTCCCTTGGGCGCGGCAGTGCAACCCATTCATCCGCTGACCTTCAAGCCAGAATTCGTCGACGCCTTCGAGATTGGTACGAAAAACACTTTCCTCGACGGTGCTCTGACGCTCAACGGCGATGCCTTCTATTACAATTATGAAAACTATCAGATCTCACAAATTGTCGATCGCACCTCCATCAATTTGAACTTCGATGCACACGTCAAAGGCGCTGAGCTCGAAGCAACATGGGAACCGGTCGCCGGTTTGCGGTTTAATTTCGCGGGCGGATATGAAGACACGGCCCTGGCAAAGGGCTCCAATGCGATTGATTTGATGGATCGCACCGCCGGAGATCCGAATTGGGTCGTCGTCAAACCCGAAATCAGATTGTCCTCCAACTGCATCCTGCCGGTGACCGTGGTCAACACGATGTTGTCCCTTGGCCAGATTTTGGGCGATGGCGGCGGCAGTACGGGTGACGGAGCGTGTGCGGACGCTTATATCTATCATCGCGATCCTGTCACCAGTGCGCCATACCAGCCTGATCCCACGGTAAACGGTCATGGCGATCCCATTCCGCCGGGCACATACGCCGGCTTTGATCCAACAACGGCCCCAAATGGGGGCGCCGGCATCAACAAGGATCTGAGCGGCAATGAATTGCCCAATGCACCGCACTTCACCGTGTCGGCCGGGGCTCAATACACCCTGCCGGTCAGCCAGGATTGGGCCGCAACGTTTCGCGGTGATTACTACTGGCAGGATTATTCCTGGGCCCGGGTCTTCAACGACAATCCTTATGACCGGTTGCGCGGCTACACCAACATCAACCTCGCCTTGATCCTGACAAATCAGAACGGCTGGCAGGTGATGGGCTATCTCAAGAACGTCTTTGACACGACGGCGATCACTGGCGACTTCCTGAACAGCGATGACTCCGGTTTGACGACAAACGTGTTCCTGACCGATCCACGCCTCTTCGGCGTTCGCGTCACAAAGAATTGGTAAGGGGGGAAGGCCGATGAGCGAATTGATAAATGCAGGCGGGAATAGCAGAAAGATCCGCCATCACTTGCTGGGAACAGTTTGCACCGTGACGTTGCTTTTGATGGTTGCCGATGGCGCCGCAACGGCAAGCGAAGGTGATCGTCCCAGTGTTTGGATCGAACTTGGAGCGCAGCTTGAGAGCATCGGAAACGATCAGCAGCCTTTTGCGCCACCGTTCACGCTGATTGAACCACAACCAGCTCCGTTCTCACCTGTTTCGCCTCTGGAGGCGCAAACCCCGCCCCGTCGTGCAATCGGTGGCGAAGGCAAGATCACCTTTCAGTCGGCAGACTCGCGGTGGTCTTTCTCAGCAGCCGTACGCTATGGCAGGTCGAATGCTAAGAAGCACATTCATCAGCAGACATCCCTCGGCCCTCAGCCCTACATTCACTATGGGACCTATTTGACGCCGACGGTGGAGAACTTCGCAGACACGAAGTCGGTGCAACAGGAAAGCCACGCCGTCCTTGATTTCCAAGTTGGCAGAGACGTAGGCCTCGGCCTCTTCGGACGCTCGGGTCATTCAACTGTTAGCATGGGCGTGCGGTTCGCGCAGTTCAATTTACATTCGGACGTGTCGATATACGGCCATCCCAATATCGATGTTCGCTCGTATCATTGGCACGCGTTCATTTTGCCCTTCAAATATTTTCACAACTATCTGGCTTCGGCGGAGATGCACCGGAGTTTCCACGGCATTGGGCCTTCTCTGTCATGGTCCGGAGATACGCCGATCGCCGGCAATTCGGACACGGGATCCATCGGCATTGACTGGGGCGTGAACGGAGCCGTTTTGTTTGGCCGGCAAAAGGTCAATGGCGTGCACAGCACGACGGGGTATTATTTCAACCAGAAATACGGCTATGGCCACCAATATGTTCAGCAATATCAGCGCGCGAACGTTCCGATCCATCGCAGCCGGTCCGTGGTGGTCCCCAATATTGGCGGCTTTGCCGCGATCTCTTTTCAACGCGGCGACGCCAAGCTCACTTTTGGTTATCGAACGGATTTCTTTGTTCATGCCATGGATGACGGCGTGCTGACGCCTCATGACGGCAACCATGTTCTCCATGGTCCCTTCGCCTCCCTCAGCGTCGGTTTGGGCGGCTAAGGTACTTGCCCGGTCAGCCTTTTTCTCCCCAGCGGCGAAGCGGTTCGCCGCTTTTTTTCTTTTTGGCGCGACTCCTCTCCCTCGTGGCGATGTTCACGTGGAAGAAATTTTGTGTCTTTTTCGCTGTTCCTGCCTATTGCCCCCCCATCAGCGTCACTCCCTTGTTTAGATATATGTGGGCTTGAACCTCCTGGAGCGAGAAAGCTGGCGGGGGATGACAGGGTCGTCAGAAACGGGTCGAGAGGGTGATGCGCCAGCACCGGGCGCGGGCGTGAGCACGTCCGATGTTGACGTTTGGTTCGTGCGAGAGGTTTTGCCGCTCGAAACCGTGCTTATGCAATTCCTCAGACGCAACTGGAGCAACAAGAGCGAGATCGCCGACATGCGCCAAGAAGTTTATGTGCGTGTCTACGAAGCGGCCCGCCAAAAAATTCCCAATCCCACCAAGCCATTTGTCCTGACGACCGCACGAAACCTCATGATCAACCGCGTGCGACGCGAGCAGGTGGTCTCCATTGAGACCATGGCCGATCTCGATGCCCTGGGCATGGCGTCCGACGCGCCCGGCCCAGAAGCAGTGGCAATCGGAAAGGACGCGCTGCGCCGCGTCCAATCGGCACTTGATCGACTGCCCGAACGGGCGCGCCAGGTCATATTGCTCAAGCAAGTTGAAGATCTGTCTCGCGCAGAAATCGCGCAACGCATGGGTATCGGGGAAGAGACGGTGAAATGGCATCTCGCCGAGGGCATGCGCGCCCTTGCCGACATGGTCTACGGCGAACCCGGCGAATTGGGCCGCAAGTCATGACCGACAGCCCGCTGCAACAATTAAACCTTGGGTCGGCAGACAACATTGAAGCCGCAGCTTCCGATTGGCTCGCCCGCCGGGTGTCCGACCAGTGGACCGAAAAGGATGATGCCGAGCTGAACGAATGGCTCTCGCGTTCGCCAGCAAACCGCATTGCCTTTCTTAGGCTGGAATCGGCCTGGAACTACACGTCCCGGCTTGGCGCCTTGCGCAGGCCCCACCGAGAACAAGGAAGGCCGTCCAACCGCTCGCGCATCCTTTTGCGGGTTGCTGCCGCTGTCCTGCTTGTCGCAGGTGGAGCATTCGGAATTGCTACGCAGATCGATCAGACGCGCGAGCAGGTTTACAGAACGGCCGTCGGCGGTCGCGAGACCCTGAAGTTAGCCGACGGCTCGCAAATCGAACTCAATACCAATTCTGTCCTGCGGCTCACTTACGGCAAAGAGGCGCGCCGTGCAGTTCTTGAGCACGGCGAGGCCTATTTTCAGATTACACACGATGCCTCGCGACCCTTTACCGTCGAAACCGGCAACCACCGCGTCACCGACATCGGGACGAAATTTCTTATCCGAAGCAGTAACGGCTCGCTGGAAGTTGCTGTCACGGACGGAATGGTAAGGCTCGAAGGTAGGGGAAAACAGGAGAAGCAGCAGCTTCTCAAGCGCGGCGACGTGGTCGTCATATCTAAGCGATCCGCTGACCTTATACATAAGCCCGCTCAAAAACTTGCCGATGAATTGGGATGGCGCCGCGGCGTTCTCATCTTTGAGAACGCTACGATTGCCGAAGCGGCCGCGCAGTTCAATCGCTACAACACGAAGAAGCTAGTTGTTGCGCCATCGGCTGCACATGTGGCGATCGGCGGAACATTTCCTTCCAACAACGTCGAGACATTTACCGAATTGGCCCAAGACGTCTTGGGACTGCACATCGAGGAACGCGGCGATCAAATTCTGATCTCGCGCTAACTGCGGATCCGTTTACCAGCACACAAGGTCGTCAAAAATCGGGGGGTAACATGAAAAAAGCCAGACGCATCCAATTGTTAGCAACAGTCGCCTTTGTTGTTCCAGTCGGCGCTTCAGCTGCTGATTTCGATATCCCGGCCGGTGATTTGAAGTCCGCACTTAGCACTTACGGCAAGCAGACCGGCGTGGCACTGATGTATTCCGCCGATGCGCTTCGCGGCGCCAAAACCGACGGTGTCCACGGCGATCTGTCAGCTGATGCGGCCCTCACTCGAATATTGAGTGGAACAGGCTTTATTATTCACCGCCATGCTTCTGGATCGGTCGCAATTGTACGTGAGACATCCTCCTTAGAAGAGACTCCCCTTGTATTGGCTCAGGCAACGACGCCGCGCTCGTCGGTTGAGACAGTTACTGTAACGTCGTCCAAATTAGGGGGAGCCGACGTCCAAAGCATCCCAATCTCTATTACAGCGCTGAGCCAGGAGCAGCTCACTTCAAGCCAAACCGCCGGCGGTCCGGACTTGGTGAAGCAGGTGCCGAACCTCACCTTCACCAAAACCAATTTCACTGGCTACAGCATCCAGATTCGCGGCATCGGTACGCAAGCGATTTCGGTGGCCACCGATCCAGCCGTTGCTGTCGCCTTCAATGATATTCCGTTCCTGCGCAATCACTTCTTCGAGCAGGAATTCTATGACGTCAGCCAGGTCGAAGTTCTGCGCGGTCCACAAGGAACGCTATATGGGCGTAATGCGACAGCGGGGGTGGTGAACCTCGTCTCCACCAAACCGTCAGATCAGTTTGAAGCGATGGCGAGTGGCGACATCGGAAATTACAAGAACCGCCGCTTCGAAGGTATGATCAACCTGCCGCTTGTCGATGATCGCCTTGATCTGCGGGTAGCTGCTGAGTGGACGAAACGCGACGGCTATACATTCGACTCCACACTCGACACTCAGGTTGATGGACGCGATCTATGGTCGGGCCGTGCCTCGTTGCGTTGGCGGCCAACGTCCGAAATCGATGCCAATCTGGTTTGGGAGCATTTTAGCGAAGATGACGATCGCCTCAGAAGCGGAAAGGCCCTTTGCACCACCGATCCGGGGCCGTCGTCAGTAGATGGACCAGCCGGTTTGGTGACCAATCTAAATTGGGTCAGTAGCGGCTGGCTCAGCCAGGGCTGCAAACCGGGTTCGCTATATGGGGCACAGGCGGTTGAAGAACCGAATTATATAGCGATCCCGTTCATCGGGTATGCTGAAGCTCTTCAAGGTGACTTACGTCCCGGTTTTGACCCATTCTATCCGCAGCAATCTTTAAGCTACCGGACCATCGCTTCGGACCTGAAGCCACGTTACACCGCCAAGAATGACACGGCGGAATTCAACATTGATTATCGGGTGACGCCGACACTGACGCTAACCTCTCAGACTGGCTATAACGAAGATCATTTGTATTCGACCGAAGACTATTTGCGCTTCGATACCGTTCCAGGGGTGTTTGCGCCATTCTACGGCGCTGCCGACGCGAACGGTGTATATTGCGATCCGCAGCTGGGTTGCGCCGACCGTCTGGTAGGCGAAGACGTATCGCAGGAGCATGCGGAGCAGTTCTATCAGGAAGTGCGTCTTGCCTCGAGTTTTGAGGGTCCGCTGAACTTCAGTGTGGGTGCAAGCTATCTGCATTACTCCACGCTCGAAGATTATTTTGTTTTCTTCAATGCGATCAGCGACCTCCAGGAAGGCTTCAATATGAGTCCTTCAAGCGGCTATCATGGCTCGACAAACCCCTTCCCCGGTGACGTCGTAAATCAATGTAATCCCCCGCCGGCATGGCCTGGCGAAACATTTCCCACAGGGATATTTGGGCTCGGTTGTGCCTATGTCGATCCCAACACCCTCGCGTCGATCGACGGCCAGGGGCACAATTATTTCCGCAGCGAGAATCCGTATCGTCTACACTCGTGGGCTGGCTTCGGCGAGGTCAACTACCAGCTAATGCCGGATCTAAAGTTGACCGGGGGGCTGCGTTGGACGGATGACGTGAAAAGCTTTGACGTCATCCCGAGTTGGACGCTTCTGCAGGACAAAGGCTATCCCATTACTGGTACCATCAACCAGGAATGGAAGGAATGGACAGGCAGGTTTGTCGCTTCGTGGACACCGAAGCTCGACTTCACGGATCAGACATTGGTCTATGGCTCCTATGCGCGGGGCTATAAAGGTGGCGGCGCCAACCCACCGGGAGTATTCCAAGTCATTATTGAGGGTACCAGCATCACATCTACGGGCACCGCTACTCATCCCGCCACGTTCGAGCCTGAATTCAACGATGCTTTCGAGTTGGGCACTAAGAATACTTTGTTCGACGGAGCGATCACGCTGAATGGCGACGTCTTCTATTACAAATATCAGAACTATCAAATTTCGGAGATCGTCGATCGCACGGCCCTCAATCTCAATTTTAATGCAACCGTGAAGGGCGCCGAGATTGAATCGACTTGGGAACCCACTCCGGGTCTGCGCTTCAAATTCTCTGGCGGTTATGAAAACGCCACACTGGACAACGGCGACAAAGCCGTCGATCTAATGGACCGCACTGCGGGTCAGCCTGGGTGGATGGTGGTCAAGCCCTTCCTCACGCAGACCTCGAACTGTATCCTTCCGTCTTCAGTTGTTAATCAAATGATTTCTGGATGGCGCGCGCAGTTTGGCGGGAACAATTCGACGCCTATCAGCGATGGCGGGGGTGCCTACGATCTCGGTCCTCTCTCGCAAGCTTGTTTTTGGGCCTATAACATGGGGCAGGATCCGGGAGCGAATTTTGACATCCCAACTGGGTTTGACCCTTCTACCGCACCAAACAACGGCCAAGGGTTCTACAAAGATCTCTCCGGTAACCAGCTTCCCAACGCGCCGCATTTCACGGTATCGGCCTCCGCCGACTATACCGTGCCGATTACCTCAGATTGGGCAGGCACTGCGCATATAGACTACTACTGGCAAGACTATTCGTGGGCGCGGGTGTTTAACGACAGTCCTTACGATCGCTTGCGGGGATACACCAACGTCAATCTGGCCCTGATTTTGACCAATCAGGACGGCTGGCAGGTGATGGGTTACCTAAAGAATGTCTTTGATACCACGGCGATCACCGGCGCCTTCCTCAACAGCGACGATTCGGCGCTTACCACCAATGTGTTCCTGACCGATCCACGTCTTTACGGCGTGCGTCTGACGAAGAATTTTTGAGGGGGCACACAATGAGCAACAGCACTAACACTCGTCACCATGGACCAACCGTTCGCCGGAAGCTTTTAACAAGCGTTTCGGCAACGACACTTTTCGTCTCGGCATATACGGTCGGCGAAGCTCTCGCTGCCAATGCTGCCAGCGATCGCCCACCAGTCTGGATTGAGATTGGCGGCGACTATTTCCAACTGGACGATAGTTGGCAGAAATTCAATCCACCTTTCGCCTCGAACATACCAGGCGATCTGCCGTCGCCCATGTCGGTCGAGAGGTCACCGGTAAGCGCCTTCGATTGGGAGGGCAAGCTCAGCATTCAACCAGAAGATTCCGATTGGGTACTAAAGGCGGCCGTCCGCTTCGGCCATGCCGGCGGCGATAGTAAGGTCCTCAAAAGCTTGACCTCGACGTCCCCTAAACAATTTGTCGACTATCAAGCAAGCGCCAGCGAACGACACACCATTCTCGATTTCACGGTTGGCAGGGATGTCGGAGTCGGGCTTTTCGGAGGCACCGGGACAGGAACTTTAAGTGGTGGCGTCCGCATGGCTCAGTTCATCAGTCGTGCCGCAGCCGATCTCAACCATACGTTTGTCTATGCGAAATACGACAATGTTTTCGACGCCACAACGCAGGAGCATCGAAATTTCCATGGCGTCGGCCCTGAAATCACTTGGGAGGCGTCCCAACCGATTTTGGAAAATACCGACCTGGGCAAGGTAGCCATTGATTGGGGGCTCAATGCCGCGGTGTTGTTCGGGCGCCAACGCGCAACGCTTCAGCAGACGGTAAACTACATCCACCGGCACTATGTCCAATACAGCAGCGTGAAACCGGCCGGCCGCGTTCGCAACGTTACGGTGCCCAATGTCGGCGCTTATGTTGGGCTGTCGATGAACTACAGAAATGCCAAGATCAGTGCAGGCTATCGCACCGACTTCTTCTTCGGTGCCATGGATGGCGGCATTGATACGGCCAAATCCTACGACCGCGGTTTCTTTGGCCCCTACGCCAGCGTCAGCATCGGCTTGGGCGGCTGACGATCCAGGTTAGGCCCGGCAAAGGCGGCGGAGCGATCCGCCGCTTTTTTCGCCGAGCGTATAATTTCACCCATAGCCCTTCCAAACCTAAGCGGCTTAATGTGGCAACCCCGCGTCACTCCAACGCCGAAGGCAGCCTGGGCTATCGAGCGGACTTCTTCCTCTTCTTCTTCTTCGGCGCGATGGACGACGGCATCGCCTCACAGAAAACCTAAGACCGCGATTTCTCCCGGCCTTTCGCCTCAATCGGTTTGGCCTCCGAGGTAGGCTTCGAATTTTTGATTTTTATCGCGCCGCCGCAGTATTCGACCATCTTAAGCCACCGTTTGGTTTTAATGGCCCGGCTGAAATCCGGATGATAGCCGGATGAAACGGTGGCGCGAGGAGGTAATCGGCGCTGCACCAATACCGCTATCGTCCCACGTGATCGAACACATCGCACTTAATGGGTGCAAGAATAAAAGGTATCGCAATCGACCGAGGAAATGCAGACGAAGTCATGTGATTGTTTGTCTCATTGGAACGTAAATTCTTCACTCTATTGAGAGGCCAAAAGAAAGCATTGGATACAAGTCTGAGTAACTTTTCGCTTGTCGCCGGCGTGGACCTGCTCAACATCAAAACGCTTTGTAAGGGCCTGGCGGTCTGGAAGTGTTTCTGAGGCCGAGAATCCCTGATGTCTCTCATTGGTAGATGCTGAAAAACTGGCCGCGCGGTCGCAGCGCTCCCTACGGAGCCTTTGCGCAAGGCATCGCCACGCAAATAGTTTCGAAAACAGAGTTCGTTATCAAACGGGCTCCCTTCCGGCTGCCGTGCGAAGAGTCAGCCACCTCGTTCGTCGGAATAGATGGAGACCCGCATTCTGACCTCGAAGCCGGAGCCGGCGGGCACGGCAGAGACAACCGAGATTAGCGCCGAGATGGATGGCGGCATTGATACGGCCAAATCCTAGAACCGCGGCTTCTTTGGCCCCTCCGCCAACGTCCACAAAGGTCATCCCGACCAACCGGGTAACCTTTCGGTCGGCTCAAGAAATGCTCATGGCCTCAAGAACATAGCTCGTGCTGGCAACTGCGATTTTTTTGGCCTCCGGCTTGTTCTCAGGTCGGCGACAGCCGAATTTGGGCCCGCCGGGGTTTGGCAAAAGGACGAAAGTTTGTTGCGGCCAGGTGCGAAGTATCGAGACGGCGCACGAATTAATTTGCCTCCTCTGCCAAGTTCTAGAACCTCAAGTGTCTATTGGGGTGTGGTTCAGGCGCTTTAGCTCTCCGTAAGCCAGACACTGGAGGAGGCATGGCCGAGAGACCCGACATTTTGAGTAGCGAAACCGAGCAATCCCGGGCCGAGGAACGTGTGCCGACTTCGGAGGTCGAGGCTTGGTTTGTGCGCAGAGTCCTGCCGTTGGAGGCGTCCCTAATGCGCTACCTGCAGAGTAGCTGCCGCAATCCGGCCGAAGCGGCCGATTTGCGCCAGGACGTTTACGCGAACGTTATCGCAGCGGCGCATCGCGAAATACCGAAACACACACGCGCTTTCGTTTTCGCGACCGCCAAGCACCTGCTGATGAACAGGCTGCGTCATGAACGCATTGTATCAATCGACACCGTCTCTGATCTCGACGAGCTTGGCCTTGCAGCGGACGAGCCAGATCAAGACCGCGCGCTGATCGCCCGAGAGGAATTGCGTCGCGTACGCGAAGCCATTGAGAAATTGCCGCCACGGTCGCGCGAAGCAGTCGTGCTGCGCCGGATCGAAGGACTTTCAGGTCGTGAGATCGCGCAGCGGATGGGCATCAGCGAGTCGACGGTTTCTCACTACGTCGACAACGCCATGCGCTCTCTTTCGGACCTCCTCTATGGCGGGTCGGACAGGGGCAAGTCATGACCGATACCGCCCAACCCAAAACAAACGCGGAAATCGAAACGGAAGCCACCATCTTCCTTCGCCGGCAACATTATGAAGAGTGGAGCCAAGCGGACGTGGTGCGTCTTTCGGATTGGCTGGCAGAGTCTGCAAGCCACCAGGCCGCATATTGGAGGCTGAAGGCGGCCTGGGATCAGACTGAAAGACTCGCTGCCCTGCATCCGGGCTCGTTCCGGCGATCCTCAACGCAAAAGTCGGGGATGCTTCCGACGATTGCCAAAAGCATTGTTGGTATTGCAGCCATTGCGGCCGTTGTGGCCGCCGTCGGCTTCTGGGGGCAGTCAGACGGTCAGCTTTACACAACGGGAGTCGGTGGACGGACAACGATCCGACTTGCCGATGGTTCGGAGCTCGATCTCGGGACCGACAGCGAAATCCGAACGCATTTCGATGCCAATCGTCGCGCCGTCGATGTCCTGAAGGGCGAGGTCTTCTTCCATATCACACACAATGAAGCGCAGCCCTTTGTAGTGAGCGTTGGGAGCAATCGGGTCGTCGATGTCGGGACGGAATTCCTCGTTCGCAAGACGCCGGAGAAGGTTCAGGTCTCACTGATCGAAGGAGAAGCGAGGTTTGAAGCAGCCGACATGTGGTCGGCGGCCCACTCAGTGATGCTACATCCCGGTGACGTTGCTCTGGCCACCGCCACCTCGTTCGATGTGAGCCGCAAATCAGATCGCGAACTGTCGGACGAACTAGGTTGGCGGCGCGGTGTTCTGGTATTTCATGATACGAGGCTCGGCGACGCGATTGCCGAGTTCAATCGCTACAACGGCGTCAAGATGGCTGTGAGCGACCCGAAGATTGCAGCGCTCACAATCAACGGCACGTTCCGAACAAATGGGTTTGAGCAATTCGCGCGCGTCGCGCGCGATGTTTTCGGGCTGCGTATAGATCGCAGCGATGAAGGAATCGTTCTGGGAAAGTGACAGGCCACAGGTGGTGTTCCACTGCGCCGCAAAGGGGGGATTGATGAAGTTTCACAACAAGCCGCGGTACCTTGCAACTCTGCTCGCCGGCGCGGCGTTTACATTTGCAGTCGGTGCAGCGTTCGCCGACGACTTCGATATCTCGGCAGGTACCCTCGCGGCCGCGTTGGACAATTATGCCGCGAAGACGGGCGTCGACATCATTGTTTCGGCGCGAGCTCTAAAGGGCGTCCGAACCAGCGGCGTCGTGGGCTCAATGTCGCGCGAAGAGGCGTTGACACGGTTGCTTCATGGCACCGGATTTGTCGCCCAGCACGAAGATCAAGCCATCGCGATCGTCCGCCCATCCTCGTCGCAGAGCGAACTTATCCCTGTGGAGGCAACACCTATCCAGATTGCTCAAGCAGCACCTGCGCGTGCGGCTGTTGAAACTGTAACGGTGACGTCGTCAAAACTCGGTGGTGCGGATGTCCAAAGTATCCCGATATCCATTACCGCTTTGAGCCAGGAACAGCTGACTGCCACTCAGACCGCCGGTGGTCCGGACCTGATTAAGCAGGTCCCGAACATGACGTTCACGAAAACGAACTTCAGTGGTTACAGCATTCAATTGCGCGGCATCGGCACCCAGGCGATCTCGGTTACCACGGACCCAGCAGTGGCCGTTGCCTTCAATGATATTCCGTTCATCCGCAATCATTTCTTCGAGCAGGAGTTTTATGACACTGCGCAGGTCGAGGTGTTGCGCGGCCCACAGGGCACCCTCTACGGCCGAAACGCGACGGCCGGTGTGGTAAATCTTATTTCGGCCAAACCGACGGATCAGTTCGAGGCAATGGCATCAGCCGATATCGGCAACTATCACAATCGCCGGTTTGAGGGCATGATCAATCTGCCAATCGTCGACGACCGATTAGATTTACGCATCGCGGGGGAATGGACGAAGCGGCAAGGTTATTCGTTCAACGAAACCACCAATGATCGTATTGACGGGCGGGACCTTTGGTCCGGGCGCGTCACACTTGGTTTGAAGCCGATTGAAAACCTTCAGTTCGATGTCGTCTGGGAGCATTTTTCGGAGGATGACGATCGGTTAAGAAGCTCCAAGCAACTTTGCAAGACGGATCACGGTCCAGGCGAAGTAGATGGCGTGCCGAAGCCTGTGGGTCCGGCGTCATATGGGGGCCAAAATCCAGGCGACTACTTAGGCCAAGGTTGTCTACCCGCCTCGCTCTACTCTCCGGACGCATTTCAGGCGCCTCTCGGTTACACCCTGCCATATATCCTCGGTCTTTTGGCGGAAGGAAATGGCAATCAGATGAACCCATATGCCAGCGAAACGCAGTCGCGAAATCTCCGCGTAATCGACTCCGGTCTCAATCCTGAATACAAGGCAAAAAATGACACGGTCGAACTAAACGCCGAATACGATGTGACGCCCAGCCTGAAGGTGACTTCGCAGACAGGCTACAACGATGATTTTCTCTGGTCGGCTGAGGACTACAACAGATATGGAGCAGCTCCTGGTCTTTTTCCCTATTTCGGGGATGGCGTTAATCCTGATAGCAGAGGCACGTTGCCGGACCCCAACGGGCTCGGAATTAACAATGGGCAAGCATGTACAGTAGGAACGGTCTCTTGCATCCCAGACGGCATTCTGTGCGATCCGCAGGTCGGTTGTTCGGACAAGCTGATTGTGGAGGACTTGTCTACCGAGCGCGCTTGGCAATTGAGCCAGGAATTTCGGCTCGAATCCAACTTTTCCGGACCGTTGAATTTCAGTGTTGGCGGAAACTATCTGCACTATGAGACGGCCGAAAAATATTACGTCTTCAGCAACGTATTCACCGATATCGACGGTGCTTTTCACCCAGGGCTTTATGATTCAAATACCAATATCCCGCTTCCTCACGGCTTCCAGTTCAACGATCCGTCGGCGCTGGTTTACGTTGCTGGTGGATACGTCGATCCCAACCCGATAGCGAAGTTAAATGACAATGGACACAACTACTTTCTTAGCAAAAACCCCTATGTTCTCAATTCCTATGCGTTGTTTGGAGAGGCGAACTACAATCTGACTGATGATCTCAAATTAACCGCCGGTTTGCGATGGACAGACGACCGAAAGCATTTCGATATTGTGCCGAGTTGGTTGCTCGATAGTGGATGGGGTTATCCTGTCACCGGAATAGTCGATCAGTCGTGGAGCAAATTGACGGGACGTGCGGTTGCCAATTGGACCCCAAAATTGGACTTTACAGATCAAACACTTATCTACGGGTCCTATTCACATGGGTACAAAGCGGGCGGCGCAAATCCCCCTGGTGCGTTATTCAGTTCGGGGTTGCTTCTTCCGCCCGCTGTACTCGGTGACATAGCGCCGGCCGCAACTCCTGTTAATCCAACGCACCCACTGACGTTTAAGCCGGAGTTCATCGACGCATTCGAAGTCGGGACCAAGAACACCCTATTGGATGGTGCACTGACGCTGAACGGAGATGTTTTCTATTACAACTATGAGAACTATCAAATATCTCAGATTGTCGATCGAACTGCCATCAACTTGAACTTTGATGCTCATGCAAAGGGTGCTGAACTCGAAGCAACGTACGAACCATTGCCGGGGTTGCGGTTCAACTTCTCAGGTGGCTGGGAAGAGGCCACCATCGCCAAAGGGCAGACCGCTGTCGATCTGATGGATCGCACTGCTGGTCACGCAGGGTGGTATGTGGTCAAGCCCTTCGTCAATGAAGCTTCCAACTGTATCCTACCCGACTACGTAGTAAGGTACATCACCGAAGGAGCTTCGGGCGTAATTGGCGCTTCGGCCGTAAGCAACTGCGCAATGGCTTACTTGCTGCATCGCGATCCGTTCACCGAGCTACCATACGTTCCAAATCCAACTGTGAATGCCTATGGTGATCCGCCTCTCAACGACAACGGTCCGTTGGTCGGCTATCCGGGCTTCGATCCCTCGACCGCGCCCAATAATGGTGCGGGATTCTCGAAGGACCTCAGTGGTAACAAATTGCCAAACGCACCTCCATTCACGGTGTCGTTCGGGGCGCAATACACGGTTCCGCTCTCAGCCGATTGGGCTGGAACGCTTCGCGGCGATTTCTATTGGCAATCATCGTCATGGTGGCGGGTGTTCAATGATATGGCTTACGACCGCTTGCGGGGCTACGACGCCCTAAATCTGACTCTCATCCTGACAAGCCAGGATGGTTGGCAGATCATGCTCTACGATAAGAACGCGTTCAACACGACCGCGATCACAGGCGCATTTCTCAACAGCGACGATAGCGGGCTGACTACCAACGTCTTCCTAACCGATCCAAAATTGATCGGCGTTCGTGTTACGAAAAGCTGGTGAGGGGGATACGATGCACGAACTCATAACCAAGTATTCAAATCGTAATGCTCGTTGGTCGCTCCTGATGGGCGTATCGGTGGCAGCACTAGCAGCTTGCGTCTCTTCGACGGGAAGGGCGCATGCCGAAGACGCAGATCGCCCTCAATTCTGGATCGAAGTAGGTGGGCAGGTGGAGCGATCCGGCGATCGGTCAGAACTCTTTGCTGCGCCATTCTTTTCCGATACGCCCGATGCAGATCTTGCGCCGATGTTAAAGGCTCAAAATCCATCCTCCTTTGATTTCGGGATGCAGGGAAAGCTGAGTATTTTGCCGCAGGGGTCGGATTGGGTATTTTCCGTGTCGGCGATCTATGGGCGTTCCAGAACTCAGAAACACCAGCATCAACAGACGCATCTTCCTTATGTCAGGCAGATGACTGCTAATCTTCTGCTTCCGCAGCCGTCAGCCGAGCAGTTCGGGGATGGTCAGACCGACTTGAGAGAATCACATCTTGTTGTTGATTTTCAGGCAGGAAAGGATGTCGGTATTGGTCTTTTTGGAAATCACAGTACGTCTGTCATCAGCGCTGGAATTAGATTTGCCCAGTTCGCGGAAAGCGCATCCATTACATTGAACGCCCGGCCCTATAACAAGCTGGGGGATGCCCACTCGAAATATATTTCGTTTTACCGGTCCACTCCGGTACCTCACTACATACCGCTTGGTTTTCGCGTGGTTGATCAGTTCCGCCGGACGTACGCTGCGACGGCGCAAATACATCGCAACTCACATGCTATCGGGCCGTCCGTTTCATGGGACGCTTCAGTGCCGCTTGTAGGCACCGAGCGCGGAATGACGCTGAATGTCGATTGGGGCGTAAGCGCCGCTATTCTCTTTGGCAGGCAGCGGACCAGTGTTCACCACAAAACAACCGGTCACTATTCCAGCCTCATCGGCGGGCCAAGGCAGGCCAATCAATATCGGCGCACGGGTGCGTTGTACACAAAACCTCCGTTTGCCCGAACCAGCTCGCGGAGCGTTACAATTCCGAACGTCGGAGGCTTTGCGGGGATGTCCCTGAAATTCCCAAACGCCCAAGTCAGTATTGGTTATCGAGCAGACGCTTTCTTTCGAGCGATCGACGGCGGCATCGACAATCCAAAATCACAGAACCGGAGCTTCTACGGTCCGTTCGCCACGGTGAGCATCGGCGTGGGAGGTTAGGAGCTAAAGACCCCGCACGTTCTCAATAGGGCGACGGCATTCCGTCGCCCTACTTTTATTGGGCTCCGATATCCCGGTCCCGCCATAGTCACGTCTTAGACATTTTATTGCCACAAGCGGCGGTGCCGTGAGATTACCCTGTTCCAGACCGGTCGGCTCGTTTTTTTGTAACGGCGTCAAGTTTACCCCTTACGGACCGGTCGGTGGTAGTGCCAAATGCGGGCGCTTTCGCCGGTGCTTCCTGGGGGGAGAGATTTCAAAGTTGGCTTCGGTTATCCTGCCGACTTCCTCTTTGGCGCAATGGACGTTGGCATTGACGAACCCAAATTTGAAGATGTCAGTTCCCATGGGCACTTTGCGACGGTGAGCTTGGGCCTCGGAGGGTAATCTTTAGACGTCTTCCTCATATCTCTCCCAGGGCGGCGGTCTTCCGTCGCCCCTATTTTTTATCGACTTCGTGACAACGGCAAATCCGATGGCGCGTCGCGAAACCTTTCACTGAAAGCGCACACGAAAGCTTTGGGCGCTACTCGAGCTGTACCCATCTTCGTCACATCCTAGGCACATCCAGGTTTCTTAAGCGGCCGACGGCCTCTCAAGATGCAATCGTGTTTGAGAAATTGCTGACAGATCCAAATTTAAGCCCCTTTGACTCTGAAAAATCGAACCGGATCAAAGAGTTCTGCATCCCAAGAATTTTCACGGGATAATGCCAAGTTCTGAAGGCGTCATTCGACTTACCATCCGAACAAGGCAGCACAACCCCAGAGGCTGGGGATCAGGTGAAAACGCAGGACAAAAGCCGCCGAGGCGGTCAACTGGAGGACGCTGCACAAATGGTGCCTGCGCCCGAGGTTGAGCTTTGGTTTGTCCGCGAAGTGCTGCCGCTGGAGGCGTCTTTGATGCGATACCTGCGAGGCACTTATCGCAATCCGCGCGAAGCGGACGACCTCTTGCAAGACATCTATGTCGGTGTGGTAGAGGCGGCACAGAAAGAACTTCCCAAGTCTCCCAAGTCATTCGTCTTCACGGTAGCCCACAACATCGTGGTCGATCGCATCCGGCGCGAACGCATTGTGCCGATGGACACTGTTTCGGATCTCGAAAAGCTGGGCCTGGCCGCTGAGACGCCCCCTCCAGATCGAATTGTAATTGCCCGCGATGAACTGCGCCATTTGCGGGAGGCGATTGAACAGCTTCCGCCCCGGTGCCGCGAGCCGGTCTTGCTTTCGCGTATTGACGGACTGTCGGGCCGCGAGATCGCCGCGCGCCTCAATCTGGATGAATCGACCGTATCGCATTACGTCAAGACCGGAATGCAGCTTTTGGCGGACATCCTCTACCGAGACAACCATTCCTCGGGAGGGTCGACATGAGCGAATGGAATGGCAAGAGCGAGCTGTCGCAAACCGACCAGATCAAAGATTACGCAGCGGATTGGCTGTGGCGTCAGAAAGGCGCCGAATGGTCGGCCGCTGATCAGGCCACATTCGAAGAATGGCTAGCCCAGTCGCGCTATCACTTGGTGGCTTACTGGCGCCTCAAAGCCGCTTGGGAACGTGCAGAGCGCCTTGCCGCACTGAGACCGGCGCGCATGCGGCCTGAGAATACCGCAACCACCGACCGGCCATGGCGAAAATTCGGCATGACCGCGGCGGCCCTGTTTCTTGCAGCTGTCGCAGTAGCCGGCGCTTTTCGCTGGTCCTCTCACGAAGATCGCTACGCGACCGTGGTCGGGCAGAGAGAGACCATCAGGCTAGCTGACGGATCGCAAATCGAGCTGAACACGAATTCGGCAATTTCCGTTGACGTGGGAATGCTTAGCAGAAAGGTCGAACTCCTGAAGGGCGAAGCTTATTTCAAAATCCATCACGATGAAGCGCGTCTGTTCACAGTATTGGCAGCTGGTCACCGGATCACCGATCTCGGCACGGAATTCTCGGTGCGCACGGCAGGGGATCGACTCGAGGTCACGTTGGTCCAAGGCCGCGCCCGCCTGGAGGCCGTTGGAGATGCAGTCCAGCACCACGCGACCGACCTGACACCGGGCGAGTTTGCCGTTGCCACAGCAGAGTCCCTTTCCGTTTCAAAGTTACAACGGCGGTCACTTGGAAGTGCTCTGGCTTGGCGTCAAGGCAAGTTGGTGTTTTCGCATGTAACGCTTGCCGAAGCCGCTGCGGAGTTCAATCGCTACAATGGCTCCAAACTTTCTGTCGACACAAGTGCAGCCGACTTCAAAGTAAGCGGAACATTCGACGCCGGAAGCGTTGGGCCATTCACAGAGATGGCGAAACTCGCCTTCGGGCTTCGTGTCCAACAACGCAATCACACCATCGTTCTATCGCGGGACAATGCACGCCGAGTCGATCGGAACAACTAAATATTTTGACCGAAGGGGGAGAAATGCGTCGGAACAATCTACTACCACTATTGCTTGGTGCGGCCAGCATTTCAGCTATGTGGGGCGCTGCCTTTGCATCGAGCTTCGACGTTCCCGCGGGCGACATGGATAGCGCACTTCGTAGGTACATGTCCCAAAGTGGCGTTCAGCTCCTGATCCCCGACGAACTCGTGAAGGGAATCCGCACCGGCGGTGTGAAGGGAGAAATGGCGCCAGATGCGGCCCTCAATCGCCTACTTCGTGGCACAGGCCTGATTTCTCATTGCCAAGACGGCGCCGTCGTCATTTTGCGGGGCGAGCAGAGCGAGCGCGTGGAAATTCCGCGCATGGAACTTGCTCAGGCTTCGCCATCGCGCGCTGGCGTGGAAACTGTGACAGTCACGTCTTCCAAGTTGGGTGGCGCAGATGTGCAGAGCATTCCGATTTCCATTACCGCGCTGAGCCAGGAACAGCTTACAGCGACGCAAACGGCCGGTGGCCCGGACCTCGTGAAACAGGTTCCCAATCTCACATTCTCGAAAACGAATTTCACCGGTTACAACATCCAAATTCGAGGTATCGGGACCCAGGCTATATCGGTGACAACCGATCCCGCCGTCGCGGTCGCAATGAATGATACTCCTTTTCTTCGCAATCATTTTTTTGAGCAGGAGTTTTATGACCTCAGTCAGGTTGAGGTTCTACGCGGCCCCCAAGGGACTCTATACGGCCGAAACGCTACGGCGGGGGTGGTCAACGTGGTTACTGCTAGGCCAACCGACCAGTTCGAAGCCATGGCATCTGCAGATCTAGGAAACTACCACAACAGACGGTTCGAAGGGATGATCAACCTTCCGATTATCGATGATCGCCTAGATTTGCGCATAGCAGGAGAATGGACGAAGCGCGACGGTTACAGCTTCAATGAACTTACCGATCAGTCGATTGACGGGCGTGACCTATGGTCAGGTCGTATGACGCTGGGATGGAAGCCTGTCTCCAATGTCCAATCCTACGTGATATGGGAACATTTCCAGGAGAACGACAATCGTCTGCGCAGCGGCAAGCAGCTTTGTCAGACCGATTACGGTCCGGGTTCGATCGATGGTCATCTCAAACCAATGGGCTATGTCGCCGCTAATGGCGGTTACGCTCCCTATGGCGGCCCCGGCGATTTCTTCACGCAAGGCTGCAAAGGCGGATCGCTCTATTCGCCGTCCGCGTTCGAGGCACCGCTTGGATATGCATTGCCATATGTGTTGGGTGCAACCGATCTTGGTACCACGCTTCCCATCAATCCTTACGCCAGCGTCACTCAGTCAACGAACCTGCGCGTCATCGAATCGTCCATCAATCCCAAATACCAAGCCAAAAACGATACCGTCGAATGGAATACGGATTGGCAAATCGATTCGGCACTAACTGCTAGCTCGGCAACCGGTTACAACAACGATTTTCTATGGTCGGCGGAAGATTTTAACAGGTTCGGCGCCACGCCCGGCTTCTTCAATGCAAGCGCGACGCATGATGGAATAGTTCCTAACCCCAGCGGTCTTGAGATATGCGCCGGCAATGATTGCGGCGCGGGGGTTATGCTTGGGCAACCTTGCACAACTGGCAACAGTTGCGAGCTATCCGGCTATTTTTGCGATCCGCAACTCGGTTGCTCCGATCGTCTGGTTGCCGAGGACCTTTCCACTGAGCGTGCCTGGCAGTTGAGTCAGGAATTCCGCCTGACATCGAATTTCTCCGGACCGCTCAATTTCAGCGCGGGCGCCAATTACCTTCATTATGAAACGGTCGAAAAATATTATGTCTTTAGCAACGCCCTTACGCTGATTTCCTGTGGGTTTGTTCCGGGTGAGTACAACTCAAACAATGGATGCGGGCCGCTGCCGCTTGGGTTTCGGTATAATGTTCCGGGTCAAGACCTCAGGCCTGACAGAGGATATGTCGATCCCAATCCGTTATCGAGCCTCAATGACGAGGGCCATAATTATTTCCTCAGCAAGAATCCTTATGTTCTAAATTCATATGCCGTTTTCGGCGAAACGAATTATCAGATCTTCAATGACCTCAAGCTGATCGTAGGCCTACGTTGGACCGACGATCAAAAACACTTCTTGGAAATCCCCAGCTGGGTTGCCACGGAAGGTTACGGATATCCCGTTACGGGCGCTCTTAATCAACAATGGGATCAGTGGACAGGCCGCGCGGTGGTCAATTGGACACCCAAGCTCGATTTCACCGATCAAACATTGATCTACGGCTCAGCCGCTCATGGCTATAAGGCAGGCGGCGCCAACCCGCCGGGTGCACAGTTCACTGCGAAGGACTACATCAACGGCGTGTCGACGTCCGCCGATCCGGTCCATCCTTTGACGTTCAAGCCGGAATTCATCCAAGCATTTGAACTCGGAACAAAGAACACGTTGCTTGATGGAGCCCTGACATTCAATGGCGACGTTTTCTATTACAATTACACAGGCTATCAGATTTCGGAGATCGTGGACCGGACTGCGATCAATACAAACTATAATGCCCATGTCGAGGGCGCGGAGATTGAAACGAGCTGGGAACCGGCCCCTGGTTTCAAACTCGGCTTCACTGGCGGTTTTGAAAATTCGAGTATTGCCAAGGGAACGGGCGCTGTCGATTTGATGGACCGTACTGCGGGGCATCCCGGCTGGTATGTGGTGAAACCTTTTGCTACCGAGGCGTCCAACTGTGTGTTCCCGACCTATGTCGCAGAGTGGATTGATTTCGGCTCGCCTGCCGTAGGCGGACAGTCTGTCAGTTATTGTTCGTATGCATATAAGTTTCATCTTGATCCGTTTACGCAGTTACAATATCGGGCCTCCCCGCCGGTTGGGGCTGATGGTGAAATACCTCACGGATTTTGCACGGGCGGACTGAACCCCGATTGAATAATTCCCAACTACCCCGGCTTCGATCCCCTGGCCGGAACGCCCGGCGATCCTTACACCGGACAGAACACATCCGGTGGCATCGATTACGGTCCTGCGCCGAACAATGGACAAGGGTTCTCGAAAGATCTCAGCGGTCATCAACTTCCTAACGCTCCGCGTTTCACCGTGTCGGTGACGGCAGAGTACACCCTGCCGCTCACACAGGATTGGGCTGCCACCCTGCATGGCGATTACTATTGGCAGGACAATTCCTGGGCGCGTGTGTTCGAGGACCCTATTGACCGGATCCATGGCTATTCCACGACCAATCTGGCCCTAGTTCTCACCAACCAGAGCGGCTGGCAGGTGATGGGTTATCTGAAGAACGTCTTCAACGTCACGGCTATTACCGGAACATTCCTGAACAGCGACGACACGGGTCTGACAACCAACGTGTTCCTGACCGATCCGCGCCTCCTGGGCGTCCGTGTCACGAAGAACTGGTGAGGGGGAAGCAATGAGCGAACTGATTAATAGCAAAAGCCAGAATATCCGCTGGCATCTTCTGGTTTCGGCGTCAGCTGCGGCGTTGCTGGCAGCAACCTATGCAGCCGGCACTGCCGAGGCTGCCGATACTGACACGGACCGTCCGACAGTGTGGATCGAACTGGGCGGGCAACTCCAAGAGCTGGCCGGCAGTCCGGAAATTCTGTCGCCACCATTCTTTGCATTGGCTTCTGATGCCAACCGCAGCATCATGACAGCCGCGCAACACGCGCCACGATTTGGCCTCTCCGAAGAGGGCAAGATCACCTTCCAACCAAAGCACAGCGATTTGCAGTTCTCCGTATCGGTCACCTATGGACGATCGAGCTCGGGCAAACATTTTCATAACCAGACGCAACTGCCCAGTATTCATGGCAGCGTTTTCGGGAAATATCAGACATGGAAGTCCACGGGACTGCCGGCAATTTTCGCCGATGGCCAAACGAGCTCGAGCGAGAAGCACGTGGTTCTCGATTTTAAGGCCGGCAAGGATGTCGGATTGGGTCTCTTCGGCGAACACGGAAATTCAAAGCTGAGTGCTGGCGTGCGTTTTGCGCAGTTCACGTCCTCATCCCAAACCACGATACGAGCACAGCCATTCGCTTCGTATTATTTCCACTCCAATCCCGGTCTATATAAAATACCCATCGTCCAGTTTGGAGTTTATACAGCTTTTCTAAAGGCCAAACGCGACACGCACGCGGTCGGCCCGTCGATTTCCTGGGATGCTTCAATGCCTTTCGTCGGCGGCAACTCGAGCGCAGTTCTTTCGCTGGATTGGGGCATTGATGCCGCGCTCCTTTTTGGAAGGCAGCGCGCGCGCGTGCATCATCAGACGGCCGGCTATTATTTGAAAGCTGTTGGCGGCGCGTATGTTTCCGGCGCCGCCATCAAATATTCTCATAGATACGACAATACACCGCCCGACCAGGACCGCTCGCGTTCCGTCACGATTCCGAATATCGGCGGTTTTGCTGGTTTGTCATTCCGCTACGCAGAAGCGAAGCTGAGCGCCGGGTATCGGGCGGACTTCTTCTTCAACGCGATGGATTCAGGTATTGACCAGCGTAAGTCTTCGACTCTTGGCTTCTATGGTCCGTTCGCTACCGTAAGTATTGGCCTTGGAGGATGACCTAAGCCTATTTCTCCCCACTCTCCCGGGGCGACGGTGCGATCCGTCGCCTTTTCTTTTTTCAGGCTCAGAGGAGTCACTCCTTTCGACGCTCCGATGGGCACTAGTGCAAGTCGTGGCTCTACCAGCTTAAGGGCGAACTTTTGAACTGTTTCGACTACGCACAGGAATAAAGACTGTCTCTGTGAAGTCCCGCCGTCCCAAAGGCGGCTCTGAGCTTCCATAGGGCGCGAAAGATTATTGCCGAAAAATAAATTCATCCAAAGCCCCTTCCGAAGCTCGTCCCCGATTGTGGTTCTCAATGTAACCTGACGTTTCGAGACCCTCAGAAAGCGGGATGCTGGCGGGGGATGGCTGAGACACCGGAAATCGATCGTGACCAAACGGACCTGCGGGACGCGGGTGAGCCTATGCGCGCGTCCGAGCTTGAGGAATGGTTTGTCAACGAGGTGCTTCCACTGGAGGCAGCCTTGATGCAGTTCCTCCGCTACAATTGGCGCAATCAGGCCGACATCGGCGATCTCCTTCAGGAGATCTATCTCAAGGTCTTTGAAGCTGCCCAAACCAAGCGCCCGGACGCGACGCGGCCCTTCGTATTTGCAACCGCCCGAAATCACCTGATCAACCATATCCACCGCTCCAAGATCGTTCCGATCGAGGCAGTCGCTGACCTGGAGTCGCTGCCTGTCGCCACGGACGAGCCGGCCACCGATCAAGCCCTTATCGCGCGAGACGAACTGCGCCGCGTGCAAGGCGCCCTCGATAAACTCAGCCCCCGCTCCCGCCAGGCGATTCTGATGAAGCAGGTGGACGGCCTATCCCGCCGCGAAATCGCCGAGCGCATGCAGATCTCGGAAAACACCGTGAAATGGTATTTGAGCGATGGCCTACGCGCCTTGGCCAATGCGCTCTATGGCGAACCGCAAAACATTCGGGGACGCACATGAGCGCTCCCGAATCCCCATCCGTCGAACAGTCAGCGGCCGCGGCAATCCAGCTTCGTGCTGCCGAATGGGTCATGGAGCAGAACGAGGCGGGGCAGTGGAACGATGCGCAACAACATGCATTTGAAGCGTGGCTCTCGGCCTCACCGTCACATCTGCTTGCCTATTGGCGCTTAAAGGCCGCCTGGGACCGCACGCACCGATTGGCCGCGTTGCGCTCCCATCCACTAGGTGCGGATCGGGCCCCACTACGCAAGAGCCGATGGCACCTGACATTTGGTGTATTGGCAGCAACGATGGTCATCGCTGCAACTGTCGGCTGGTTTGCATTTGGAACACGTTCGGCCTCCGAGAAAGTCTATCGGACACCGCTCGGTGGTCATGAAGTCATTACGCTGGCTGATGGTTCGAGCATTGAACTAAACACAGCCACCGAAATTCGTGTTGGCTCCCGATGGCGCACCGTCGAGCTCGTCAAAGGCGAGGCCTACTTCCAAATCAAGCACGACAGCTCGAACCCATTTACTGTCCTTGCTTCTGGTCATCGTGTCATCGACCTCGGCACGAAGTTTATAATGCGCACCAATGGCAAACGCCTCCAGGTGACGCTTTTGAACGGTAGCGTACGGTTTGAATCCGCGAGCTCAGAGACCCGGAAGCACTCGGAAGTGCTGAAGCCAGGCGACATCGCCATCGCAACGGCCAACTCGGTTTCGATTGAACAAAGCACCGCGCAAGCCCTTTCCGATGCATCGGCCTGGCGTAGGGGAATGCTGGTGTTTCGCGATGCAACACTCGCCGAAGCTGCAGCCGAATTCAATCGATACAACAATGAGCAGATCGTGGTTCATGGTTCCCGTGCTGCGAACCTGAAAATCGATGGCTCGTTTCACGCGGAAAACGTCGCAGGCTTCACCAACATGGCGCAACACGTTTTGGATCTGCATGTTCGCAGGACAAATGGGGAAATCGCGATCTCAGATTGATCGTGCAGAAATTCAACAAGGTCACGAGCTTCTAGGAGGGGGAAATGGGTTTGCTGCAATCTTTAAAGGCCTCGGCAGCCGTCGGGATATTGGCGGCTGCGCTCGCAACGGCCGTGCAAGCAGAGACGTTCAATATTCCAGCAGGGGACCTGAAGTCCGCGCTCGACGCCTATGCGAAGCAGACCGGGTTGCAAATGATGGTCCCGGCCGACGCTGTCAAAGGCATTCGTTCGCAGGGCGCTGTCGGCAACTTGAATTCCGATGAGGCGCTGTCCCGTATTCTGCGGGGTACAGGGTTCGCACCCTATCGCCAATCGACCGACGAAATAGGTATCGTCCGCAAACGTTCCTCTGAGAATGTTCAAGATATCAGCCTGGCCCAAGCGGTGCCACCACTGCGCGCAACAGTGGAAACGGTCACCGTCACCTCGTCAAAACTCGGTGGCGCGGACGTCCAATCGATCCCGATTGCAATTACGGCCCTTTCGCAGGAGCAGCTGACGGCAACTCAAACAGCAGGTGGCCCGGACCTCATCAAACAGGTCCCGAACATGACCTTCACCAAGACAAATTTTTCCGGTTACAGCATTCAGATCCGCGGCATCGGTACGCAAGCGATTTCCGTGACGACCGATCCGGCAGTGGCCGTGGCATTTAACGACACCCCCTTTATTCGCAATCATTTCTTCGAGCAGGAATTCTACGACGTTGCATCGGTGGAGGTCGCTCGCGGGCCACAAGGAACGTTATATGGGCGCAACGCCACTGCCGGCGTCGTAAATCTGCTTTCGGCGAAGCCGACGGACCAATTCGAGGCGATGGCATCAGCCGATATAGGCAATTATAGGAACCGCCGATTCGAAGCGATGATTAACATTCCCGTTGTGGATGACTATTTCGATGTCCGCATCGCTGGCGAATGGACAAAGCGACAGGGCTACTCGTTCAACGAAACGACAGACAACCGCATCGACGGGCGGGATCTTTGGTCGGGGCGTATCACGCTTGGGTGGAAGCCGACCGAAAACCTTCAGGCTTATCTCGTATGGGAGCATTTCTCTGAAGACGACGATCGCATGAGGAGCGCCAAGCAGCTCTGCAAAACGGATTACGGTCCGGGAGGCACACCGACGAATGGCCAGGTTGATATTGGCGGAGTCATCAAGCCGGTTGGGCCAGTTTACTATAACTTTGGTGATTATTTCACGCAGGGGTGCAAGCCGGCCTCGTTCTATTCGCCCGATGCGTTCGAAGCCCCACTGGGGTTCGCGCTACCCTACGTCTTGGGATTGCAGGATCTCGGAAAAGGCAACTCTATCAACCCTTACGCCGGTGTGACGCAGTCACGGAATTTGCGAGTGATCGAATCCGGTCTCGATCCAGTTTATAAGGCGAAGAACGACGTCGTCGAATTGAATGCAGATTACGCGATCACGCCGGTTCTCACATTCACATCGCAAACCGGGTTTGATCACGATTTTCTTTATTCAACGGAAGACTATAACCGATTTGGCTCGACGCCGGGCATTTTCGGCTCTGGCTCCTTCTCGCCTTTGCCGCCGGAATTGGGAGTTTCGCCAGAGGGTGTGTTCTGTGACCCACAGCTGGGGTGTTCGGATCGTTTAATTGCTCAGGATCTTTCAGAGGAACATGCCTGGCAGCTAAGCCAAGAATTCCGTTTAGCGTCGAATTTTTCCGGGCCATTCAATTTTAGTGTGGGCGGCAACTATCTACACTATGAAACGCTGGAAAAATATTACGTTTTCAGCAATTCGTTCACATTAATCGCTGATGACGCTAATGCGGCGCATCCGTGGATTCCGGGCGTTTCAGATAATTCATTTGCGTTACCTTATGGCTTTCAGTTCAACCTCCCTAAAACAGAAGCTACGGTGACCGGCGCGTACATTGATCCCAATCCGCTTTCGCACCTCAATGACAATGGGCATAATTATTTTCTTAGCCAGAATCCCTACGTGTTGAATTCCTACGCCGCCTTTGGTGAAGTCAACTACAATATATTCAACGAATTGAAATTGACGGTCGGCGTGAGATGGACGGAAGATCGCAAGCACTTTCCGTTGGTCCCAAGTTGGTTGCTGGAGAGTGGTTGGGGATATCCGGTTGTCGGCGACATTGATCAGCAGTGGGATCAGCTCACCGGTCGTGCGGTGGCCAATTGGACACCCAAGCTAAATTTCACAGATCAGACATTGGTCTACGGCTCATATGCGCATGGCTATAAGGCGGGTGGTGCAAACCCTCCGGGTGCTATCTTCCCTGATGAAGACGCGAATCCACAGCCGACCCATCCACTGACGTTCAAGCCCGAATTCGTGGATGCATTCGAGCTGGGCACAAAAAACACATTGCTTGATGGCGCGCTGACATTGAACGGCGATCTATTCTATTACAACTACGAGGCTTATCAGGTATCGCAGATAGTCGACCGAACCGCGATTAACCTCAATTTCAATGCACATGCCAAAGGCGCTGAACTGGAAGCGACGTGGGAGCCGCTACCGGGTTTGCGATTTAATTTTGCGGGCGGATGGGAAGATACCGCCGTCGCCAAAGGCCAAAGTGCCGTGGATTTAATGGATCGCACCGCAGGCAATCCGAATTGGGTTGTCGTCAAGCCGTTCGTCACGGAAGCATCGAATTGCATATTTCCGGTCGATGTCGCGAAGTATATGAATGGGGGTGCGCCAGTCATTCCGGGCCCAGGCTACTGCAACTACGCTTATCTCGTCGGTGTCGATCCGATCACCCTACTACCCTATAAGCACGATCCGGTGGTAAGTGAAGGCGGCAGCTCTCCACCCGTGGGCTATGCGGGTTTTGATCCCACAACTGCTCCAAACGATGGCACGGGATTTTCGAAGGACCTAAGTGGAAACAGTCTTCCGAACGCACCGCCCTACACGATCTCGGTAGGCGCACAATACACCATTCCGCTGACGCCAGACTGGGCCGGTACACTACGCAGCGATTTTTATTGGCAGGATTCCTCGTGGTGGCGAGTGTTCAACGACCAAGCTTATGACCGGCTGCGCGGATACGACACCGTCAATTTAACACTTATCCTTACATCCCAAAGCGGTTGGCAGGTGATGTTGTACGACAAAAACATCTTCAACACGACCGCGATCACCGGCGCATTCCTGAATAGCGATGATTCAGGACTGACGACCAATGTGTTCCTGACCGATCCGAAACTGATCGGCATCCGCGTCACGAAGAACTGGTAGGGGAACACAGATGAGCGAATTTTTGAATGCACGAAAGCCAAATCGAAGCCGCCGATACAATCTTCTGGCGCATGCCTCGATGTTTGCACTGTTGGGTTATCTCGGGATGTCGCAGGACGCGATCGCTGCGTCGGTGGACGTGGACCGGCCAACCGTATGGATCGAATTGGGCGGGCAATTTGAGCGTGTAGACAGTGCGCAAACAATTCTTGCGCCGGCGTTCTTCAAGCTACCATCAGAGGTGGACCTTGATGCGATGACCGCTGCTCAGCGGATGCCTACCACTACCATTGGCGGCGAGGGAAAAATTACAATCGCGCCCGAAAATTCCGATTGGACATTTTCGGCTGGGATACGTTACGGACGATCCAATAGCTCGAGGCATCAGCACGAGCAAACGCCGGGTCACAAAACGCATTTTGGCACTTTGTATGGAAAACCAAAATACACTATCGTGCCGCCGCGCGCAGCATTTAGCGACGGCCAGTCGCGCCTGACGGAGTCGCACTTTCTCTTAGACTTTCAGGCGGGGAAAGATGTTGGGGTAGGTATATTCGGTGCCGGCGGAAAATCTGTATTTAGCGCCGGCGTGCGATTTGCGCAGTTCACGTCCAGGTCCGAAATCGCGTTACACGCAAGGCTCAACTATGATACGTCAGTCTTGTCCTCGCCGGGAGTGTTCAAAGCCTATCGCGCGGACTTCCACAACTACACGGCCGTACTAAACACCGACCGCGATACCCACGCGATTGGGCCGCTGCTTTCCTGGGATGCATCGGCTCCTATTGCAAGAAGCGACCAAAACATGACAGTCATGCTCGACTGGGGCGTGAATGCGGCGATTCTGTTTGGCCGGCAGCGCTCCGTGACACATCATCAGACATCCGGCTCGCACCACAGCGGATTTATAGCTACGAATGTCGGCAATGTAACCGGCTACACACTTCCGCCCGTCGATAAGAAACGTTCACGGACTGTCACTATCCCCAATGTTGGCGGCTTTGCTGGTATCACTTTCCAGAAGAGCGTTGCAAAGATTACATTTGGCTATCGTGGCGATTTCTTCTTCAATGCGGCCGACAGCGGTATTGACGCAACTCAGAAGGCAAATATTGGATTTTATGGCCCGTTTGCTAAGATTAGCATAGGCTTCGGAGGCTAGTTCAAGGCCAAGGATAATTTCTCTCCCTGGGGCGGCGGTGCATTCCGCCGCCCTTCTTGTTATTGAGGCGTATCATGAAGCGCATCATCGATGGCTACATCTCGAGCGTAGAGGAAACCTCGAATTCTAACCTGCTTCGTGATGCAGTTTCTCACGTTGTCAATTTGTTGGACTTTAACGCATTTGCTTTCCCGGCACTGCCGAAAAGGAAGGGCCTCCACTACTGATCTCTAACCATGACGAAAGATGGCAAAACCACTACGTCGCCCGGAATTGTCGGTTGCGTGATCCCGTAATACTCCAATAAAGATGTTCACTCGACCGAATTAATTGGAGTGGAGAGATGGCCGCGAAGTCTGGCCCGCTCGCAGAGAATTTCTTCTATGAGGCTCAGGTCTTCGATATTTGATCAGGCGCAACCGTACCGATTCTAGTGGCGCGAGGAGGTAATGCTTCGCGTAGACATATTTAAGATGACGCCACTTTTGGGAAAGCAATATGCGGTGAGCGCACTTGAAAAGCCTATAGTCAACGCGAACACATGAAACTGATTGTGTGCAACGGCGGTGAAAATGGTGAAACCAATGCCTCCTAGAGTGCCGATCAACGCCGCCAAAGTTACCGGAACCCGGATGACACGAAGAGATCCGGCAAGTGATACCAATCCGTATAGAAAGCAGAGGATCCCTACGGCATTCCACGGAATCGGTCCGCCAAAAAAATGAGGTCCCCACGGGAATAGGGTGGATCCGACGGTCTCGTGGCAAATTCCGATGAAGGCGATGATCGCGCCGCCCGATGCGGCCAGCGCCTGATATCGAGCGGCCACTTCTGTCATCCATCCCTCCAAAAACCTGATTCCGAAATCCGCGCTGCACCGATGTCGCTATTGTTGCACGTAATCGAACACATCGAACTTAATGGGGGCAAGAATAAAGCTATCGGAATCGATCGAGGAAAGGCAAACGAAGCCATGTGATTGTTTGTCTCACTTGATCGCCATTTCTTGCTTTTTTTGAGGCCCAAGGAAAGCATTGGATAAGTGTCTGAGTAACTTTTCGATTGTCGCGGGCGTGGACCCGCTCAGCTGAACCTCGCGCCGAGTTGGGTGGCGACATTGATACGGCCAAATTCTATTGCCGTGGTTGTTTCGCCCATGCGTCAGAGCCGGCATCGGTTTAGGTGGCTAACGATCAAGGTTAGGCAAAGCGAATGTGCCGGAGCGATCCGACGCCTCATTTTCACGGTCGTCAATCGTTTGCAGAACCGCTTGGCGACACGGGCCCATCAATCGTTCACTGGCCAGCAGGCAGACATCCAGCACTTAGAATATCTTAGACCTTCGCCAAAATTCGTCGAGCATTTTTGGCGGGCGTATCGTCAGCCATCTGCCTTTCGTGCATTGGCAGAAGGCTTTGAACTTTTATTGCGCAAAAAAATCTTCTGAGGGACTAGTGCTTTTTCCGGGCTCAAGACTCTCCCTGCTTAGGACGAAGCAATAACCCCTTCAAAGGCAGGACGCTGGCGAGGGATGGCTAGAAGTACGGACCCGGATTTCGGTGATGTCGACCCACGTATTTTGGGGGCGGTGATAGCTGCACCCGACGTTGATGCCTGGTTCGAGCGCGAGATCCTGCCGCTGGAGGCGGCCTTGATGCAGTTTTTGCGGCACAATTGGCGCAACAAGAGCGAGATCAGCGATCTACGCCAGGACATCTATGTCCGCGTCTACGAAGCCGCCCTCCAGAAGCTGCCCGAGTCCCCCAAGGCCTTTGTATTCGCCATTGCACGCCACCTCCTTATCCAGCGCATGCGCCGGGCGCAGATCGTCCCGATCGAGGCCGTCGCCGATTTCGATGTCCTCGGGACGGCGACAGATGCGCCAAGCCCTGAGAGGGCAACCATCGCCCGCGATGAGTTGCGCCGATTGCAGGCAGCTTTGGATCGCCTACCGCCAAGGTGCCGGCAAGCCTTCGTGATGCAACAGGTCGACGGCCTCTCCAGACAGGAAATCGCCGACCGCATGGGCATCAGTGACAAGACGGTAATGAACCACTTGCGCGAAGCCGGCATCGCGCTCGCAAATATCCTTTACGGCGAGCGGGCCGATACCGGCAGGGCGACATGAACGGCCCTGATGAAATGGCCACGGGGCCAGAATTCGACGCGACTCCGGAGGAGCGCCGTGCCGCCGAATGGGTCGCCGCCCGCCGGAATCCCGATTGGAATGAATCTCAGCAGGCGGAGCTGGACATTTGGCTCGCGAAATCCATCGCAAACCGGGTCGCCTATGTCCGCATGGATGCGACCTGGCGCAGGACCGATCGCATTGCTGCCCTTCGCAAGCCAATGCGGGAAATCCCGAAGGTCACACCGTCAGGACGCGGCCGTTGGGTGCGGTTGGCAGGGTTCGTCGGCATCACCGCTGCGGTCTTTGGAGCCATCGCCGCCAGCTACCTTCAGGCGCCCCACTCACAACTGATCGAGACACCAAAGGGCGGACGCGAGCAGGTGGTGTTGGCCGATGGGTCACAGATCGAGCTCAATACGGATTCCGCGATACGGGTGAGCATTGGCGCCGCCGCGCGCGCCGTAGAGCTTGTCCGCGGAGAGGCGTATTTCCAGATCAAGCACGACAGCAGCCGTCCCTTCGTAATGACCGCAGGTGCGCAGCGCGTGGTCGATTTGGGAACGAAGTTCCTCGTGCGCGTATTGCCCGACGCGGTGAATGTTTCGTTGGTCGAAGGTAGGGCTCGCCTGGATAACACTGGCTCTCAGCATTCAACGGTCTTGTCGCCCGGCGATGTGGCCGTGGCAACGGCCTATTCGACGAAGGTCACGCGAAAATCTTCGCGGGCACTCTCCGAAAGTCTCGCCTGGCAGCATGGCAATGTCGTCTTCCACAACGAAAGCCTCGCAGACGCGGTAGCGGAATTGAACCGATATGGCGGCCCGCAACTCGTCGTTGACGACAAGATTGCGGAAAAGCTCGCGATCAATGGAACGTTTCTGACCAGCAACGCCGAAGAGTTTGCAGGGATCACACATGAATTGTTTGGTCTTCGGGTCGAACACAGGAACGGAAACATCATTCTCTCGCGCTGAACAAGGCGCGCTTCGTTGAAATTAAACAGGGGGGCCTAGATGGGCAAATCAAACAGAAAATCGACGCTGATGCTGGCGGGATCGCTTTTGTCTCTGACGGCTGCGCCCGCGTTGGCCGCATCCTTCAATATCCCGGGCGGGACTTTGGCGGCGGCCCTGGATGCCTATTCCGCGCAATCGGGGGTGCCAGTCGCAATCGCAACGAAATCGCTTGGCGACGTTCAGACCAAAGGCGTTACTGGTGAGATGTCCGCCGATCAGGCGTTGACGAAGATACTTTCCGGGACGGGTTTTTCCGTTCGTCGCGTGGGGAGTTCGGTTGCGATTGTCCGTGCGCAATCGTCTGAAAATCAAATCGCACCCATAGAAGATTTGAAGATCGCTCAGGCGGCTCCCGCCAGAAATGCCGTTGAAACGGTCACCGTAACCTCGTCAAAGCTGGGCGGCGCGGACGTGCAGAGTATTCCGATTTCGATAACAGCACTCTCGCAGGAGCAATTGACCGCCACGCAGACCGCCGGTGGACCGGACTTGATAAAGCAGGTCCCCAACATGACATTCACCAAAACGAATTTCACAGGCTACAGCATTCAAATTCGCGGCATCGGTACGCAAGCCATTTCCGTGACAACCGATCCTGCTGTTGCAGTCGCTCTTAACGACATTCCATTTATTCGAAACCATTTCTTTGAGCAGGAATTTTTCGATCTGGGCCAGGTTGAGGTTTTACGCGGGCCCCAAGGAACGCTTTACGGACGCAATGCGACTGCAGGTGTCGTCAACCTAACAACCGCAAAGCCTTCCGACCAATTCGAAGCGATGGCTTCGGGCGAAGTTGGCAGCTATCACCAGAGACGCTTCGAAGGCATGATCAACTTGCCCCTCGTCGACGATCGATTAGACTTGCGTCTTGCCGGCGAATGGACGAAGCGACAGGGATATAGCTTCAACGCTTTGAACGATCAGCGCATCGACGGTCGCGATCTATGGTCTGGCCGCGCGACTCTTGGGTGGAAGCCCACCAGCAATCTGCAAGCATATCTCGTTTGGGAGCATTTCTCCGAAGACGATGATCGCATGCGGACAGCAAAGCAACTTTGCAAAACCGATCCAGGACCAACGGAGGTTGGTGGTGTGACAGTCCCCGTTGGATTGACGAACAACGCTTACGAGCCGTCTCACTATTTGAGCCAAGGCTGCTTACCGAGTTCGCTGTATTCAAGCGAAGCATTCGAGGTGCCGAATGGCCTCTCGTTGCCATACTACAATGCTCTTTCGGACAAAGGCGCACCCTTAACTGCGCAGGACGCATATGGATTCGATCCTTATGCCAGCACGACGCAATCTCGTAATTTGAGGGTCATCGAAACCACGCTTAACCCAACCTACAAAGCCAAGAATGACATTGTTGAGCTGAATGCGGACTACGGCCTGTCTCCCAATTTGTTGATATCATCACAAACGGGTTACAGCCGTGATTCCTTATGGTCGACCGAAGACTACAACCGGTTCAATACGGCGGAAGGAGTGTTCCAATACACCACGCCTTCTACCTCGGTGACGACGGGCCCGAATGTAACCGGTGTCGTCACACCTGATCCGAATGGCTTGGGTCATTGTCGGCCTGGTGGTGGAAGGGATGATGCGTGCGCAACACTTCCCACTAATGCGGCATGTATCCCTGCTGCCGGCGCCTACCAAGATACACAAGCAGCGGATAACGGGGGAGTGTTCCTCTACGGCTGCTTGCCCGATGGCGTATTCTGTGATCCTCAGCTAGGTTGTAGCGACCGTCTCGTTGCTCAAGATCTTTCTGAGGAACGCTCTTGGCAATTCAGTCAGGAGTTCCGGATTTCGTCACACTTTGCTGGACCATTCAATTTCAGCTTGGGTGGAAATTATCTGCATTATGAGACGGAAGAAAACTACTACGTCTTTATTAACACGTTATCTCTGGCGTCTTACACTTGGTACTTGGGCACGACGCCAGCGCATCTTCAAAAACTGCCTTATGTTCCAGGTGTTTCGGATAATTCGAACTGTTTGAAAGGCGGCTTTTCAAATTCAAATCCGAATGGTCCGGAGAATATTGGTACGCTTCAAGACGGTGGATGTATTTACATCGATCCGAATTCTCTCACGAACCTGAATAGTCAGGGTCACAACTATTTTCTCAGCCAAAATCCTTACACATTGAACTCATATGCGATGTTCGGGGAAGGATATTACAACATTTTAGACAGCTTGAAGGTGATTGCCGGATTGCGATGGACCGAAGATCGGAAGCATTTTACGGACATTCCGAGCGAGTTACTGGTACCAGGTTATGGCTATCCGACAACAGGAGTGGTGAATCAGCGATGGGATCAATTTACCGGCCGTTTGGCGCTGAATTGGACCCCGAAGCTTCAGTTTACGGATCAGACCCTCGTCTACGGTTCATACGCACACGGCTACAAAGCTGGCGGTGCCAATCCTCCGGGGGCGATACTACTGACGTTTGCAACAGGAGACATTGGAAACCCCATACATCCACTTACGTTCAAGCCGGAATTTGTTGATGCATTCGAGCTTGGCTCGAAAAACACACTGTTGGATGGGGCGCTTACGTTCAACGCTAGCCTCTTCTACTACAACTATGAAGGATACCAAATATCGGAAATTGTCGATCGCACTTCGGTAAATCTGAACTTCGACGCCCACATCAAAGGCGCAGAACTGGAATCCACCTACGAGCCTATCCCGGGACTACGCTTCAATTTTGCCGGAGGTTGGGAAGATACGGCCCTTGCGAAAGGATCCAAATCCATCGATCTAGTTGATCGTACCGCAGGAGATCCGAATTGGATGGTCGTCAAGCCGTTCGTGACCCAGGCATCGAATTGCATTCTTCCAACCTACGTCGTTGCTGCGTCTTTAAAGTATGGAAGTGGCAGCGGAGCAGGAACCAGCTATGGTTTGGCCGGCGCATGTGCCAATGCATACAGCGCCGACCTCGATCCTGTCACGGGAAAACCCTATTCAACTACGCCTTTAGATCCGAACGATCCGACAGGAAGCACCGTCCTTACAGACTATCCTGGCTTCGACCCTTCAACAGCACCAAACCGTGGCGAAGGCATGGCAAAGGATCTCGGCGGAAACGAGTTGCCCAACGCCCCGCCATTTACCGTCTCCGCGGGTGCTCAGTATACAACGCCTCTATCGTCAGATTGGGCCGGAACGCTCAGGGCAGATTATTATTGGCAGGACTATTCCTGGGCAAGGGTGTTCAACGACAACCCGTATGACCGTTTGCGTGGCTACACAAACGTCAATCTCAGTTTGATCTTCACCAGCCAAGGCGGTTGGCAAGTCATGCTCTACGACAAGAACATTTTCAACACGACAGCCATCACCGGCACATTCTTGAATAGCGATGACTCCGGCCTGACGACCAACGTCTTTCTGACCGATCCAAAGCTGATCGGTATCCGTGTAACGAAGAATTGGTAAGGGGGGCAATATGAGCGAATTCAAAAATATTCAGACGAGCGGGCGCAATCTTAGATGGCAATTGCTTGCGACGGTGTCCATGGCTGCATTGGCTGGAACTGCCTGCGCGACAACCGAGGCAAAAGCAGCTGCCAACAATGACGATCATTCCACCGTGTGGATAGAGCTTGGTGGTCAACTCGAAAGCGTTTCCGCTGGCGAGGGGCGGTTTGTTCCTCCCTTTGTCCTCGCGACGCCCAGGCCGGCTCCGGAAAAAGTTTCTCCTCTGTTAGTTCCACATGGACCACGTCGTAGCTTCGGGGGTGAGGCAAAGATAACGTTCGAACCTATTAGTAATGGTTGGAGCTTTTCAGCCGCTGTTAGATACGGACGTTCTGAAGCAAGGCAACACCTGAGACAACAGTCGTACCCTACCCAACCGATTATACCAACGCTTGGCTATGGTACGGTACCTGTATTTCAGAGAGCCCTTCCATTCTCCGATGTGGAAGCACGTTCTAGCGAAAGCCACACTGTATTGGATTTTCAAGTTGGGCGAGATATTGGAGTGGGGCTGCTGGGGTCTGGAACACGTTCGACGTTTAACCTAGGTGTCCGTTTTGCCCAGTTTGGCTCACGATCGAACGTGGCGTTCAAGTCCGATCCAGATGCACACCCAACGTTCAAATACTTTCCGAACGGGGCGAAGATCGTTAGAGGGGCAATATATCACTCGAACGCCGCAGCGGAATCTGCAATTCGCAATTTTCATGGAGTGGGCCCCTCCATCGCCTGGAGCGCCAGTGCGGGCATCGCTGGCACAAACGAAGAGGGAAAGATACTCCTCGATTGGGGCGTAAATGCTGCCGTGTTGTTTGGTAGGCAAAAAGCCGTCGTTCATCATCAAACAACAGCTCTATATCATCATGGAGCATATCCTCAAGCACGCTCGGGGTATTCCTATCGCAGTACCTTGTACCGCAACGCCCCGCCAGATCGCGTACGATCCCATTCTGTTGTTGTCCCGAATATTGGCGGCTTTGCCGGTCTCTCGTTCCGCTACGATACGGCGAAGGTCAGTTTCGGCTACCGAGGAGATTTCTTCTTCGGAGCCATGGATGGAGGCATCGACGCCCGCAAGACCTACAATCGAAATTTCTACGGTCCGTTTGCGACCGTCAGCATCGGCCTTGGCGGCTAGTCCCAGGCTATTACATCGAACCTCTCCCTGGGGGCAGCGATCAACATCCTTCGCTGCCCCTTCTTTTTATGCGGAAATACAACCAGACAGAACGGAAACTACCCACATATCTGATTGCGAGCAGCGGCCATAATGCATCCACTTCTGCGAAATTATCTCGATGAAACGGAAGCAGCTGGAAATACGGAGCAATTCCGTCAGGCACTCTCCCACTTTGCTGCTGCATTGGAACTACCAACATTCGCCTACATCGCGATACCGTCTATTGCCGGTCGACAGCTCCGCCTGATCACCAACTACGCTGAACCCTGGCGTCGACACTACGTCGATCAACGGTACGAAACCTGTGACCCCATCGTTTTGCACAGCATTCGGCAACCACGCTCATTTGGCTGGGGTCGGGAGTTTGGCGGCAACGATCCCTTCTGCTTGAGATTCTTCGACGAGGCTGCAAGCTTCGGTATCTGCTACGGCTACACAATTCCTATTCACCATTGGCACGGCCGCTTTGCGGCGCTAACTTTCGCCACCGATCGAGGGCCCTTGACATTCCTGCAGACCACCAGGCGCCATGCGCTCGCTCTTGAAGCGATCGCCGGTCAATTCCATCGAGATGTCCACTATAAGCTTAGTTCCGATTTCACGATCGCGGGGATCCATTTCACCTGCCGCGAGCGCCAATGTCTTACACTGTCGGCGCAGGGGAAAGCATTTGGCGATATTGGCGTCGTGCTAGGTATCTCCCAACGCACTGTCAAAGACCACATCAACAGTGCCAAACGGAAGCTGGGCACCAGATCTGCTCGCGAAGCAGCATTTCACTTTTCTACCCTCACAAGACAAAATTGAGCGTGGCCCGTGCCGGTTAGCTTCCATCTTCTTTGAATAAGAACAAATCAGAACCCGTCCCATTGGGGCGTGACCGTCCGTCACACCGTCCCGATAGACGACATGAAATTGGCCGCGAATTCGCTTCCTCATGTCTTTCGCAACGCGAACATGAGGTCAATCGAATGTTGCAGCTCATCACACCGGCCGATTACGCCGCACACGCCGACGACATAGCCAAGATGCACCGGCTCCGCTTTCGCGTGTTCAAACAGCGCCTCGACTGGGACGTCGCCGCTTCCGGAGAATTGGAGCGGGACGAGTACGACGCGTTGGGGCCGATATATCTGCTTCAACGCAGTGACATGGGCGAGCTCGCAGGCTGCGTGCGCCTATTGCCGACGACCGGGCCGACCATGTTGCGCGATACGTTCTCCGTCTTGCTCCACGACGGGCCTATGCCTTGTGATCCGGGGATATGGGAGACCAGCCGCTTCGCGCTTGACCAGCGCCATGTCGCCTCGATAGGCGCCGGTGGCGTCGCGACAGCGACTTACGAATTGCTGGTCGGTCTGCTCGAATTCGGTCTCGCCAACGGCATCCACCAGATTGTTACCGTCACCGATGCCCGCGTGGAACGGATCCTGCGGCGAGCCAATTGGCCGTTGCAGCGACTGGGCGACCCCGTCGTGATCGGTGACACCCGAGCACTAGCCGGCACTGTCGATATTTCGGTCGAGATCCTTCAGCGATTGCGTAGCCGCGCAGGGCTTTCCGAGCCCCTACTGAAATCGCCGCTAATTTCTCGTTAGGGGAGAATGTCCATGAACAACGAGAATTCGCCCGATTGGCGCGATCCGCGGGGCTACGATTACACCGCGCGGCTCTCCCGGCGGGAATGGGCCTGGGAATTCCTTCGCCGCAATCAAGACTTTGTCGAGGCTTGGCGCTCCTCTCAACTCGAATATGGTCTGGTCGGATACGACGCCGGTACCACCATGTTGGTCTCACAATATGAGGCGCCTCGATTGAGCGAGTGGGGACTGCTCTATTGTTCGGCACCGGATCAAAACGCGCAGATTGCCATCGTATTCTGGCTTCCTGAACTTTGTTCCAGTGTGCTGCGAATGACCGCGTTTCCGATGAGCGCGCGCATCGATGCAACGCCTTTTCTCTTGCGCGACATTTCTTGCGCCTCAGTGCTGCTCGACGTGCCGGCTGGGCCCCAGCACCTCTTGTTCACGGAGGAGGGCCGGGGGTTGCAGCTGCTCGTCGAAGGCGAAGAGATTGTCCGCCCAGTACGCCTGCTGACCAATGCCGCGCCAAAGGCCGAGTTCGCAAGCGGCCAGTTGCGCGCTCTCCAATGCTTCAACGAACTGCGCCTGACCGGTCATCTTTGTCCCACCAACGTCCAACGCGATCCGCTCTCGCCGCGCTTTCGGCACGTGATCCGCATTCTGGATGCCGATCTGGCAGGCGCTTCGCGGGACGAAATTGGGGAGGCTCTCTTGGGCGAGGGGTGCGCATCTGAACGATGGCGGGGCAGCGGACGTGCTCTGCGCGACTACGTTCGCCGGGCCCTCCGGCGTGGTCAGGACCTTATGCGCAGATCTTACCGTAGCCTGCTCGCCTAGGCAGATGCGCTCTCGGACGGATAGCTGTCACGGTCGAACAGGTGACGCGATCCATCCGCCAGAAACCAGCTGGCTCGCCTTACATGGCTTTCAAATCGCTTGTGCGCACGCTCAGGCTCGCGGGCGGCGTCGATTCCGAGGAGTTCGATGCAGATTTCAGGCTCCGTGGCTCCCGCAGCTATCGCATCGAGAAGGCGCATGTACAGCGTGAAGTAGGCCTCGTCGTAGGCCGTCAAGTCGTCTGCCCACGGGGGCTGATCGGCAACTGGCACGCTATTCTCCATTTTTAATCTTGCTACGGTCCGTGCCTGCTTTGTACCGCCACAGACCGTAAGGGCACTGTACGCGCAATATATCGGATTTTTCGATATCTGGATATCCGATTTAGTTGGTGTGCCGCACAATTAGGATTGCGCGGCGTGTGGATCGGACCGAAGTATCACAAACTTGTTGGGGCACACGTTGCTGCCCTTCGGCACCAGGCCGGCTTGAAGCAAACCGATCTCGCCAAGTCCCTTAGGAAACCACAATCCTTCATATCCGCCATTGAAAATGGCCAGCGCCGTATCGATCTCCTCGAATTTGCCAGCATCATTTTGGCCATCGGGGGTGATCCGAGGGCCGTGAGCGCGAGCATATTTGACGAAATTGTCCCGGCTGCCACGAGCAAGCGGCGGATCCCCCGCAATTAATGTTGCCTAGTTCGACCGCAAAAGTGGCTCCGAATGATGCTGCAGCTTGGCAGGCGCGCTTCCGCGCGACGGGCTTTCGCAAGCCGAGCCCAGAAACGATCTCGGCCCTTGCGGGCTTCAATCCCTCCCACAGTTTCTAAGGACGTCTAAGCTGCTCTATTCGGAGTCGGCGCGAGGCGCCGACATTTATTAAGGGGCATCCCCCTGCGCGCGGGGTGGGCGGCGTTCCCTCTTGGGCCCGCCGCGGCCGGCCGCAACCTTGCGCTCCGCTCCAGGTGCTCCGCTGTGCTTCGCCCCCATCCCACCGCTTTGCGATGGGTCCATTGAGGGTGCAGCCAGCCTCCGGGGGCGGGCCCTTCGGTCGCTGACCGCCGCCCACCCCACGCTACCGGGGAATGCGGGCGAGAGGACCGAGCAGGAGGCCCCGTATGCATCCAACCACCCAACAGCCAGCAGACTGTGAAAGCAGAGTTTCCCTCTATGAAGAAGTCACCAACCGGATCGTTCGCGAACTCGAAACCGGCATCGTTCCATGGGTGCAGCCTTGGGAAACCTCAAATGCGACACTCGGTTTGCCGCGCAGCGCCGCCACTCGGCGCCATTACTCCGGCATCAACATCCTCATTCTCTGGGATGCCGTCATCAAACATGGCTTCGCGTCACAGGAATGGTTGACCTTCCGGCAGGCGCTTTTCTTGGGCGGCTATGTCCGCAAGGGCGAGCATGGAACTGTCATCTGCTACGCCGACAACTTCATCCCAAAAGATGAACGCGAACGCGCGAGGGCTGAGGGCGATGATCCTTCCGCTGTTCCATTCCTCAAACGCTTCACCGTCTTCAATGTGGATCAGTGCGATGGCTTGCCCGCACAAATCGTTCCCCCTCCCCGCCTCCCCTCCGAATTCGAGCCGTCTCCCGACGCCGACGCGTTGATCGCGGCGACCGGCGCACGTATGGTCGAGGGCGCAGGGCAAGCCTTCTATCATCAAGGCGAAGACCTCATCCGCATTCCTTCGCGCGAAGCTTTTGTCTCAGCCGCCGACTTCTACGGCACAGCCTTTCATGAACTTGGTCATTGGACGGCGCATCCTTCGCGCCTTGCGCGCGATCTCAAGAACCGTTTCGGCTCGGACGCCTATGCCCGCGAAGAACTGATTGCCGAGCTCACTAGCGCTTTTCTGTGCGCCGAGTTCGGTATCGTCCCCAAGGTTCGACATACCGATTATCTCGGCCATTGGCTGCAAATCCTCAAATTCGATGCGCGCGCGATTTTCCATGCGGCAAGCCAGGCAAGCAAAGCCTGCGATTTCATTCTGGCGTTCGGTGGCCCCAAATGAGGCGATCGATCCGGAACTATCTCGAGCTTCACAGACATGCAATTGTCCGCGTGGCGCTTATGCGCCATCCGGCTTGCGCATTCCGGCTAATGGTCGCCCATGCAATGGCACCCACAGGCAATTGGCGGGTCGAGCCCGACAAGCAACGCGCCCGCTCCCCAGAAATCCGAGAAAGCATTGCGACGTCACCTGCACAAGCATTGTTCGATGCCGAGCGCGAGGCGGTTGCGGCTCTTCTCGCAGAGGCGGAGGAGGGTGATACCGCCAAGCTGTTCGCCCATCTGCTCACGCTGAGCGATGAAGAGGTTATGCGCATCGCGGCCTTTGCCATGGCCGACACGCTGGCCGTTGGCGACACCGTTGTCGAAGCCGCGGGCCTCCACCTGAAACCCGACCCGTCCGAATTGTGGCGGCCCGATGAGACCTTTTTCGAGCTCCTCCGCGAGCGCAAAACCATCAACGCCATGCTGGCCGAAGTGGCAGGGGAAACGGTCGCCAAGAGCAATGCGGACGAGACAGTAAAGGCTCAGAAGAAGATCATCCGCGACTGCCTCGCCGGCGAAAACTGGCGCACCAAAGTCGAGGGCTGGATTCCGGGCAGGATGCAGTTCCCGTTCAAGCCTTATGGGAAGGGGGCCAGCGGGATACACGAAGCCGGGAAAGCAGCCGCCGAGGGGCTGCATAAATAAGTGTAGAGGGCGGCGGCGCGCCGTCCCCGGTATCGGCATTACTAGCGACGAGGAGGCGTCGGCATTTGCGAATGAATGCAACGGTATTCGGGTAGGTTTGCTCGTAATTGTTGTCTTCGCAGCGCTTTTGACGCGGTGGCTAAGCTGATGCCGGGCGATCGCCTTCGTCCAGTATCGCTAGCAGCGCCACAATACCCGCCACGGAAAAAATGATCTTGGCGGAGTCTGTCAAGGTTTGAAGCGTTTGCCCGTGAAAAACCGTTATCGCCAACAAGAACAGCGGGAACAACCCAACGCCATTCGCTATATCGATCCCTGTTTCCCTACATATCCAGCGGTGATCGTTAAACCGTAGCTTGCGATAGATTGCATATGCGACCGCCACGACAATCGTGGTCATGTCGAACCATCCGCCGTCTATGAATGCGGGGACAATCTGTAAGAATTGCATCCGTTAGTTGTGGAACCACTGTACAACAGTGCCGGCCACACCCCCTAAAACTGCGCCGATCGCGTGTAGGTCTAGTGCGGCCGGGACGAGCATATCCACCGCCGGCACCACGAACGCCGTCGAGCCCGCGAGAACCGCTCCCAGTAGGGCGAAAGATGCAATCAACCGCAGCCGATGTATCGGCGTATATGATGTCGTCACAGTCCCAGCACTCATCGCAACCTCGCATCCCCTCGCACAACCAATATAGGATGTGGAAACGCCTTTGTCTAAGGCGACGTTCCTTAATTATTTGATTTTATAGGTAAATAAGGTCGCAACGGCGACTCATTTCTTGGGAAATATAGGGCGAAATAGGGCCCGAATTCTGGCCCCTCGCATGGCAATATGCGCGCTGATCAGGCATCGACAGCCATCAGGGTTGGGATTTTTGAACGCCATTGATTCAATTGAATTTTTGGTATCCCCAGAAACTTTTCTGTTCAAGTTCGGTCACTTGCCCGCAATATTAAACTCCAGCCTAGAATAGGGGCAGTCGGGCGCGCATATTTGCCATAATCTGCGCCTCGAAGGGACAGCCAGCGTTTTAGTGTTGCTTACAGTGTGCAAAAAATCACAGTATAAATAGTGTATTTTTGGTTAGCCTTCGAGGAGAAGATGGCGCAAAGTGAACGCTAGCGAAGGACGTATCGCCCACGTTACAGGTGATCTGCGTCGCTCGATACTCGCGTTTGATATACGATGTTCAACAGCGGTTTCCCTAGTCCAACGATCAAGTAGAGCACAATGTTGGTGCGCCCGTTGAACCACTCACCTTCTTTGCCTATCACAGTATTTTTTAACGACGACTCTGGGCCATATTTCGAGCGCATGGCTGATACGAGAGAGTCAAAGGCATTTGATGCAGCATTGTCGTCTTCTGCGTCTTGGATCGAAAGTGTGACCTGATTCAGTTTCCCATTTAGGAAAAAGAATTGCGGATCAAAGTGTTTACCCGCAATTGACTGATCTGGGCCATGAATTAGTGCCGCTGCGCCATTTGCCAAAGTCGAGCATGGGCTAGGGTTGCAAGGCGCCGAACCAGATTCACTGGTAAGGACTTGCTGAACGCTCATTCCCGACTGCGTTCCATGCCAAAGCTCTGTCGCGTGCGCTGGCAAGGAGGCACATGCATAAGCAGCCCACAGAAAGCATGCGGAGATGTTCTTACTCATAAACATTCTCCTATAAGTGCGCCGGGATTTGCTTTCACAACCACCGAGCAACTCCTCCATGATATGAGCACGTCCCCCGGCGATGCTGGCTAAAGCTGTATGATCCGTCCCGGCACTGCGCGGAAGCGCCTGACGGAGCTTCACGGCTAAACATAGGGCGATGGACAGCATTGCCGTCTACATTGGTGTAATAGTTTGATTCCAGCGCGCCGTAACTCGATACAGTCTGGTGATGTGATGTTTCGGCGTCGCTTTGAACGGGCGCCACCGCACCGAGCATCAGAGCAAGCATGAATGATCCGAAGGTTTTCATGGTTCTCCCCTGTAATCACCTTTGGCGATCCTATTGCGCTTGCCTTAAAAACAATCGAAGATTGCTGGTTAATGAGTATTAGGCAGGATTGACTTGGGCATCTTGTGATTTTTGCCCAAAGCGTCTTAGACGGCGTAGCGCTAACGTCCAGCGCCAATTTGCTCACATGGCCCTCCGCGCGCCCACGAACAGAGATGAATCCGCACGTGATCTGCGCGCCCAGAATAAAGTAGTCTTTGCTCCTTGCAGCTTGGGGCCTAATCTTTTCTCGCATTAATGGATGGAACCTATGAGCGACGCGGTTGGACCCGGCGATCTCGTTCTATGCGTCAATGCCGCCCCGAACCATGTCACGGGCAGGCCGGTACCCCTGGTGGCCGGGGAGACTTATCGTGTTCTCGCCGTCATGGAATTTGCCTGCCCATGCGGGCGTTCAGATGCTCTGCTGGATGTCGGAATTGATTTCGCGTGGTGCCAGACACGCTTCCGCCTCTTGCCCAAGCCCAAAGCGGAAAAGAAGACCCGTCGGGCTTCTGTACCCAAAGAGAAGGAGACGGTTCGATGAATAGCGGGCGTTTGGTAAATATCCCGATCTCGTGAGACACGGCCAAAGGCGCAATCTGTCGCCGGCGCATTGCTTGGAAGCAGTGGGGGCAGCGATCCGACTGGAACGCTGGAGGCGGGTTAACCCGTCTCTAACCGCCGCTAATCGACCCAATCGCGCCGAAGCAGACATGTATGAAGCAGACATGTATATTGGGCGAATATAAGATTGCTCGCCGATCTTGCAGAGGCGAGCGCGAAGCGTTCGACCCACCTCGCATGCTCCAAATGGCCAAGCAAAATCGACATGCGTTGACTAAGACTGGATAAGCTGGCTCTTCGATTTTGCCCTCAGATTGGTTTGATCAAGTAAGAAAATGTCGAAGTTCTTCGGGCACCGGCGACGCTTGCTCTAGTTAGCCGAGTGCCCTCCGTGCTCCTTCAAATAAGCGGCGGCGTCGGAATGGGCCCATTTCGTTGCACGATCAAATGGCGTCATTCGTTCATTGTCGACCGGATTGATTTTGGCGCCGTGATCTAACAATAGTGAGATCATTTCGATATTGCCGTGCTGAGAGGCGATATGCAGCGGCGTGCGGCCGTCTTTGGTCGTCGCCAATACATCCGCTCCCTCAGCGATAAGGTATTTCGCAGCGGCCAATTGTGACTTGTCGACGGCATCGTGGAGTAGGGTCATTCCGTCCCACTCGGTTATCTTCAGCAAAGAGCGGTCGTGGCTGACCTCCGCTTGAAGCTCGGCTAAGTTTCCTTGCGATGCCGCAGCGAAGGCGTTGCTGTATTCCTCTGTGTCGTGGTGCGAGGGTGTCAATATCCCGGCCGCGCAGCCGTAAAAGATGGATAGCGCCAAAAGCGGAAAGAGATATCGCGCGCGACGCTTCATTTGCTTCTCGGCGGAAATTTGGCGAGCAGTTGCCCAATCTTGGCAGGTGGTTGACCAGGTGTCGCGCGCACCTCATCCAGCGCTCTTTGAAATGCACGCTGCAGCGCCGAATCGGGAGATGACCCTGGTGTGAATCCGGCCGGCAGCGCCTCCTTGGCAAGATAATCTTCCAAGGAGCCAATAGCCGGCGCATCACGGCCGCCTTGGGGCGCATTCAACGTTTCGGCGACACTTCCAACCGGCCTCGGGTCTACTTCAGGAGAGTATTTGCCGGCTTTGTCGAAGGTCTCTCCGATGAATTTCAATATGGACGTATGATCAAGCCGTCCGTTGAAAACCGAACCTCGCTTCACGAATGGAGAGATAATGAAGGCCGGAACTCGGATGCCCAAAGTCTCAAATGAAGGATACGAGCTCCCTTTGGGCGCATCTGTGCGTAAGGCCGGGGGCGATACGTGATCGAAGAAGCCCCCATGCTCGTCGTAAGTGACGATCATGACGGTGCCGCTCCACTTGTCCGGATCGCTCGTCACATCGCGGTAGACTTCCTGCAGAAATGCTTGGCCGCCCTTTACAGCGGAGGGTGCATGATCATCGCTCGCCAGGCCCAAGTGCGGCGCATCGGTGTACGCAGGCTCTACAAAGATCACCTTTGGAAAATCGTCTGGCGGTTCGGTTGCCATGTCTTCAGACAATTGTTCGAGCGGACGAAAGCAATCGCTGTCAAATAGCCGCGGCACCCACCTCAACATCATAGCATAGAACGGCAGTTCTTCATGATAGACGCGCCACTTAATTCCGTGGTCGCTCAACCAATCATAGACTAGATAGTGTTCCGGGAGAGGTACTGTGTTGACATCAATCCGCGTCGTTCCGCTCATCGCCATCAACCTGTTCGGCTGAGTACCTGCGGGCAACGCAGAAAACCAGTGATCGCAAATCAAGAACTCTCGTGCAAAGAAATCCGTGACAGGTACCTGATCTCCGGTGAAGTAGCCCATTACAGGTGGATTGCTACCAGGCTTTGGCGGTGTGGCACGTTTAGCCGTCGCATAATTTGCGACGAAGCCGTCCATTGCGAACGTTCCGTCTGTTTGAGCGCCCATTTGCAATGCTATTGGACCACGTTCGTGCGGCGGGTCGGCATCAATGGGATGATAGGGATCGGTAAGGACAAAGGGCTTGTATTTGTTGCCTTCATGGACGCTGGCGTAAGCGTCTCCCCAGTTGGGGATTTTGCCCAACCCTTCCACGTTTGCTCGGGAATATGGCGGAAGGCTCAAATAACCAAGCATGTTGTCGAAGGAGCGGTTCTCCATCATCACGACAACGATGTGTTTGATGCGGTCTAAGTCCATACTGCCCAACCAATGATTCGTGAGTTATAGTAAGATAGAATGACTGCCTCTCAAATACTCGGAAGTACAAGTTGCCTTTATCTAAGTCATTCTAGGTAGATTTTTTTGTTTTCGAAGGGGCAACGTGAACAATACGCAATCTTTACTGATTTTGCCCTTCCTTGTCGCAGCACCGGGTGACGCAAACATCGATGGCGCCTCATTTTCTAACAGCCAGAGTGCAGCACGGTCGTCGAGCCGGTGGCACGCATCGTACTGAGTAGCCTGCGCGCGGTTATCAAGCCGCCCGGATAGCATCGTCATCTGTCTGTCGTTTGTTCGCGCCGTGCACCTGTAGAAGCTGCGATTGGAACAGCAGCACACCAAATAGGTTTGGAAAGGGCAATTGCGATGTAATGCACCATCGGTCGAAACCGAGAGCGGGAAAACCCATTTGCGCCATAGCGCTTCGAGCACGTACTTTTGGTTGGGACCCGTCTCCGCAGAAGGCATTATGGCCAGCGGCTCCCGTGTGCCGCATCAACAGGCCGCACACATGGCCGCACCGACCGAAAAGGCAGAACAGCAAAAATCCCTTGCCAAAGTGGAGCCGTCCACACATGGCGGATTTTGTTGAAGAAGTCGCGCGTTGATCGGAGGGTTACTGCGAACGGCGATGTGCCGAGGGGGCTGGGCTCGTTTGTGGGGACTGGATCGGCATTGGCGGTGGGTTGGGGATCAGCTTTGCC
>Ga0134126_10000222_pt1 | contig 74233 bp, 76 predicted proteins | sample KB31752_FD_96881 | JGI IMG/M metagenome (GOLD analysis project Ga0134126, IMG submission 96881) | Terrestrial soil microbial communities with excess Nitrogen fertilizer from Kellogg Biological Station, Michigan, USA - KB3-175-2 | ecosystem: Environmental > Terrestrial > Soil > Unclassified ...
CAACTTTGTAATCCGGATTTTATTCCCTCGGAAAGGTTAGCTCTGTTGGTTAGAGTCCCGCACGTGCGGGATTAATCAGAGGGTCGCTGGTTCAAGTCCAGCGGGGGGAGCTAAGATGCCTTGGAAAACACCAAGGCATTTTATTTTTACTACCAATGTTTTATATCTACATTCTTTATTCGATTTCCTCAAACAAATATTATATCGGGTATAAGTCTAACTATCAGCGCAGATTACTGGAGCATAACACGACGGAAAGGATAACTTATACATCCAAGCACCGACCCTGGATTCTTAAAGCAGTATTTGAATGTTCCAACGAAGAAGCAGAGGCCGTTAAAATGGAGAAGTTTATAAAAAGTCAAAAAAGCCGGAAACTTATTGAGCAACTTTGTAATCCGGATTTTATTCCCTCGGAAAGGTTAGCTCTGTTGGTTAGAGTCCCGCACGTGCGGGATTAATCAGAGGGTCGCTGGTTCAAGTCCAGCGGGGGGAGCTAAAAACCACGGATCTCTTTCGTGGTTTTTTATTTTTAAGCATTGTATTATATCTATATACTTTACTCCACTTCTTCTGACCCGTTTTATATTAGATATTCAAATAGTTACCATCCTCAACTAATTGAACAATACACCAGCGAAAGAATCACCGGTACAAGTACAAATGATCAACAGTGACCAAAGAAATAAATCGGATTTTTATTTTTCAGTAAAAAATTCAATGAAACATTTATTTTCAGAATTATAAATCCTGGATCAGAACTCCTCCACATAACACAATTCAAAATAGCTACAACTCCTACAAATTTTACTGCTCAACCACGGCAGACAGATTTGACTTCGTTGCAATTATATTATGCTAGCAACAACTGATTTTTAAATAATTCCTACCCGTATTTAATCGCACCATTGAGGAATCGAAAAGTTGTTATCCCTTACTGCCTAATTAATTTATCTTGCAATCTGTTTAATATTTATTTTATGAAATTAGTATCTTATTTAAAGGAAGATCATGCGCAGTTGGCATTATTAGTCAATGGGTATTTGTTTGACGCGGACAACCTGCACCCTAATCTGCCGGTATCTATGACGATGTTTTTAAATTACTGGGAAGACGTTTTTCCAATTGCTCATTCCATTAACCGCACATTGGAAGAAGGAACCAAAAGATATCGTGCCATACCACTTGACGAGGCAGAAATTCTAGCCCCGGTGCCAAGCCCTACCAGTTGCCGCGATGCTTATGCATTTCGCCAGCACGTAGCTATTGCCCGGAAGAATCGCAATGCGCTAATGATCCCCGAATTTGATCAGTTTCCGGTTTTTTATTTTACCAACCACAATAGCATTACCGGGCCGGGAGAAATAATTTGTATGCCGGATCATTTCCAAAAACTGGATTTCGAACTGGAAGTAGCTATCGTTATTTGTAAACCCGGTAAAAATATTAGAGCATCGGAAGCCGATGAGTATATTGGCGGTTATATGATTATGAATGATTTTAGTGCAAGAACGTTGCAATTAGACGAAATGAAATTAAACCTTGGTCCGGCAAAAGGAAAAGATTTTGCTACCGCAATTGGCCCCTGGCTGGTTACACCCGATGAACTGGAAGAATTTAAAATTCCCGCCAAAGAAAATCACACCGGAAATGCTTACAATTTGAAAATGAAGTGCAGTGTAAATGGCGTACAGGTTAGTGAAGGAAATTTTGCCGATATGGACTGGACATTCGCAGAAATTATTGAGCGTTGTAGCTATGGCGTACAGTTATTTCCGGGCGATGTGATAGGCAGCGGAACAGTTGGTACCGGCTGTTTTCTTGAATTAAACGGAACCGGTAAATTAAATAATCCCGATTATAAAGAACAATGGTTGCAGGAAGGCGATGAAGTGGAAATGGAAATTGAAGGTTTGGGAAAACTGAAAAATACAATTGCAAAAGATGAAAGTGATTTTTCAATTTTAGAATTAAAGAAGAATAAATAATTTCTCCTTCAGTAAACAAACAAATAACCATGATTTCTTTTGATTATGTTCAAAACAATCATTTTAAAAGATATACCAACCGGCGAAGCTCAAAACTATTTGAATCATGCTATTGCGCCACGACCCATCTGCTTTGCATCTACCATTGATGTGCTGGGGGATGTAAATCTCAGTCCATTTAGTTTTTTCAATTTATTTAGCACGAAACCTCCTGTGGTTATTTTTTCGCCGGCGAGAAGAGTAAGAAACAATACAACGAAACATACACTTCAGAATGTGATTGAAGTACCCGAAGTAGTAATCAATATTGTTGATTACGAAATGATACAACAGGTAAGCCTGAGTAGTTGCGAATATCCAAAAGGAACAGACGAATTCATAAAATCAGGATTTACAAAAGAGCCGTCTTTGTTGGTAAAGCCGCCGCGGGTAAAAGAAAGCCCGGTGCAGATGGAATGTAAAGTGCTTGAGGTAAAACATTTGGGAACTGAAGGTGGAGCAGGAAACCTCATTATTTGCGAAGTAATGTTGATGCACATAAACGAAAATATCCTTGGAGAAAATGGAAAAATAGATCAATTAAAATTGCATCATGTAGCGCGGCTTGGCGGTAACTGGTATGTAAAGGTCAGCGCTGATAATCTCTTTGAAGTAGAAAAACCAAATACTGAATTAGGTATAGGCTTTGACAATTTGCCAGCGTCTTTAAAAACGAGTAAAATACTTTCGGGACATCATCTCGGGCAATTAGCCAATGTGCATGAATCGCCGGTTATTGATCCCGCGTTTGAAGATGAGAAATTGAAAAATATTTTTCAATATTTTTCAATTGATCCTGTAGAAATGGAAAAGGAATTGCATTTCTATGCAGCCGAATTGCTTAATAAAGGAAAAGTCTCAGAAGCCTGGCAGGTGCTGTTGGCGTTAGCATAAAAAATAATATCTTTATACCATGAGTGCTGTAAAAATTTTACCACATTATACCTACGAGGATTATTGTCTTTGGGAAGGCAGGTGGGAACTTATTGAGGGTATTCCCTATGCTATGAGTCCGGCACCAAATATGAAACATCAATGGATAGTAGCCAATATTATCTCCGAATTACGAAAGGCAATAAAAGCCTCAAAATGCAAACATTGCAAAGTGTATGATTTCATTGACTTAAAAATTGAGGAAGACACCATTCTGCAACCTGATTGTTCAATTGTTTGTGGAACTACGAAAAAAAATTATCTTGATTTCCCTCCGGCATTAGTTGTCGAAATATTATCAGAAGCAACTGTATTGAAAGACAGAATTTCTAAATTTTCTATTTATGAAAAGTTTGGAATAAAATATTATCTGATTATTGATTCTGAAAAAGAGACAGTCGAAATTTATTGTCTTGAAAATTCAAAATATCTACTTCAAAATTTTTCTCCGGAAAATCCTTTTACTTTTTCACTTTCAGATGATTGCAAAATTGATGTTGTACTTAAAAATATCTGGGAATAAGTTTTAACTTTTTGCAAACTTTCACCCCCATTAAACGGTGTAAACAATTGGTAATTTCACCAGATGAAATACATTTTTCTACTTTTTCTTCTTTTTCCTGTATTTGCTTTCTCTCAAAATAATTACTCTTATAAAAATTTAGTTATGGAAGGGGGCGGTGTTCGCGGGCTCGCATATCCGGGAGCGTTAGGTGTATTGGAACAAAAAGGAATACTTCAAAACATTGAAAATGTTGCAGGCTCTTCAGTTGGTGCTATCGCCGGGTTGGTGGTTTCTTTAGGATACAATAGCGCCCAAATTGATTCTGTTCTGGAAAGCCTTCAGATCGGAGAATTCAACGACGGCAAGTTCTTTTTTGGGAGAATAAGAAGAATAAAAAAGGAGTACGGAATGTACAAGGGCAATGCCATTGAAGAATGGTTGTCACATTTGATTGAAGAAAAAACCGGTGATGCCAACTTCACTTTTAATGACCTGCATGAATTGCATTTAAAGGATTCAAATTTTAAAGATTTTTATTGTACCGGGACGAATATCACCGAGCAGCGTCTTGAAGTCTTTTCATGGAAAACGCGGCCTGATATGAAACTGAGTACCGCCGTACGTATCAGTAGTTGTATTCCATTTTATTTTATTCCCGTAGCAATAGACAGTGCCGGCAATGAAATAAATACATACGATAGTTTGCTAAACTATAATCTCTATGTAGATGGGGGCATGCTTTGTAATTATCCAATCAATATGTTCGATTCCTGTGTTAACGGAAACAATCCATTAACCTGTGAAAATGTGATCTACAATCAACACACACTGGGTCTCAAACTCGAGCGGGGCGATCAAATTAAAGAATTTGAATCTGGTAACACTGCGATTGCTCCATATAAAATAAAAAATATGAAACAATATTCGTCTGCTGTAATGAACCTGATGATGGAAAGCATCAACCGGAAATCACCAGACCTTGCCAACGAAAGAGGACGAACTATTTACATTAGCTATGGCAATATTTCCGGAAAACCGAGAACCATCTCTGAAAAAGAAAGAAAAATTCTTTACGATAACGGCAAAGAAGCAGCCGATGATTTTTTCAATAATGACACTTCAAAGAATTAAGACGCACCCGGCTATTATCTCCATTCCAATAGGTTACCTTTGCAAAAATTTATTTTTTTGTCGGTGTAAAACTGCAAAATATTATTGATCGATATGAACATTCAACATCTCTCAGAACAGGAAATTATCCGCAGGGATAAATTAAAAGAACTTACCAAACTCGGAATTGATGCGTATCCTGCAGAATTATTCCCCGTGAACACTTCTGCAAAATTTATAAAAGATAATTATAAAGGAGAAGAAAATAGCGCTGATCCGATCGCTATCGGATTTTCGGACGTTTGTATCGCCGGAAGGATTCTTAGTATCCGTGATATGGGCAAAGCCTCTTTCGCTGTAATACAGGACAGCACTGGGAAAATTCAATTGTATGTTCGCAGGGATGATATAGCGCCTGGTGAAGACAAATCATTTTACAATATAGTTTGGAAAAAATTATTAGATATTGGCGACTTCATTGGCGTAAAAGGATTTGTATTCACAACAAAAACCGGTGAGACTTCCGTTCATGTTTCAGAGTTGAAAATATTGTCAAAATCTTTGCGTCCGTTACCGATTGTAAAAGAAAAAGACGGTGAAACTTTTGATGAGGTCACCGATGCTGAATTCAGATATCGCCAACGATATGCCGACCTGATTGTGAACCCGAATGTAAAAGAAGTTTTTATTAAACGCACAAAAATGGTGAATGCCATTCGTCAATTTTTGAATGAGCAGGGAGCGCTTGAAGTTGATACACCCGTTTTACAAAATATTCCTGGAGGCGCGGCAGCCCGGCCTTTCAAAACGCATCATAATGCACTGGATGTTCCTTTTTATCTGCGCATTGCCAATGAATTGTATTTAAAAAGATTGATTGTTGGCGGGTTTGAATGGGTGTATGAATTCAGCCGCAATTTCAGAAATGAAGGAATGGACCGCACACACAATCCTGAATTTACCGTATTGGAATTTTATGTGGCGTACAAAGATTATTTATGGATGATGGAAACCACTGAGCAATTGTTGGAGAAAACTGCTTTGGCTGTAAACGGAACTACAAAAGTTGTATCAGGAGAAAAAGAAATTAATTTTAAAGCGCCATACAAAAGAATAAGCATGTATGATGCCATTAAAGAACATACAGGAATTGACGTAAGTGATAAAGATGAAAACGGGTTGAGAGAAGTGTGTCAACAGTTAGGCATACACGCAGATAAAACAATGGGCAAAGGAAAACTCATTGATGAGATTTTTTCAGAAAAATGCGAAGACTATTTTATACAACCCACTTTCATCATAGATTACCCGGTAGAAATGAGTCCGCTTACAAAGAAACATCGCAGTAAGCCCGGATTGGTAGAGCGTTTTGAATTAATCGTAAATGGAAAAGAAATAGCCAATGCCTACAGCGAATTAAACGATCCGATAGAACAAAGAGAGCGTTTTGAAGAACAATCCAAACTGATGGAGCGCGGTGATGACGAAGCGATGTTTATAGATTACGATTTTTTACGAGCGCTGGAATATGGAATGCCGCCCACCAGCGGTATTGGTTTTGGAATAGACAGATTAGTAATGCTTCTTACCGGCCAGCCTTCTATCCAGGATGTCTTATTCTTCCCGCAGATGAGACCCGAAAAGAACCTGGGGGAAGAAAACGCGAAAGAGGTTAAAGATCCAGAATAATTTTTTCAGTGCCATTCAGGCCTTAACAGCTTTCCTGATTTTAGATTGCGTTTACAAATTGAAAATCCCGTTTTTTTGTTTGTTTACTGTTAGTTGATTTGTTGCTTATAATTGCCTAATTTGAAATTTATTCAGCTTTGCATTATAAAAAAAATTGACAGTTGAACAATTGAAAAAATCATTTTTCATATCATCTGCTTTCTTCCATTTATTCTATCCACACAATTGCGTAGGATGCGGCAGCGATGTAATTGAAGATGAAAATTTTCTCTGCCTGAAATGTATTCACGATTTGCCGTTAACTAATTTTGCCATGCATGCCAACAACCCGCTGGAGAAAAAGTTTTGGGGACGCCTGTCGCTAACTTCGGCAATGAGTGAGCTTTATTTCTCTAAAAATTCCATCGTTCAGAATATGATTCACGAATTTAAATACCGTGGGAATAAAAATGCCGGGCATTATTTTGGAAATTTAATAGGGAGAAGTTTACTCAACAGTAACCGTTTTAATGTTGACCTGATTGTTCCTCTCCCACTGTTTATACGTAAAGAAAAAATGAGAGGGTTTAACCAGGCGGAAATTCTCTGTCAAGGAATTGCTGAGATCATACATAAACCTGTAACTGCAAAGAACGTGTCGAGGAAAATTTTTACAGAATCACAAACAAGAAAACACCGGACTGAAAGATGGAAAAATGTAGAAGGGATTTTTCACATAGATGACCCAAAGTCTTTAGAAGGAAAACATATTCTATTGGTAGATGATGTGATTACTACCGGCGCTACCCTCGAAGCGTGCGGTTCTGAAATTTTAAAAATAGCCGGTACCAAATTAAGTATTGCCACTTTGTCAATAGCAACCAATTAAAACCCTGGTAAAAGAAAAAAGAGAACTGCCTTCGCAATTCTCTTTTTTCTCAAATAAAATAAATTACAGGGCTATTTTGCTATTCCCATTTTAGCTTCAATTGAAAGAGTAGCGTGTGGCACAGCTCTCAATCTGGCTTTGTCGATTAATTTTCCGGTCACACGACAAATCCCGTATGTTTTATTTTCTATACGCATCATCGCTTTTTCGAGATGATCGATAAAAGTAATTTGGCGACTGGCCATTTGGCTTAATTGTTCTCTTTCCATGCTCAGGCTGCCATCTTCCATTGTCATGTAACGGTTATCGCTTTCATCGCCGCCCATTTGGTCTTTTCGTGTAATAAGGCCTTGCAAATACCCCAATTCTTTTTTAGCGGTCTCTAATTTTCTTGTAATTAATTCCCTGAATTCAACGAGCTCACTGTCGCTGTAACGCATACTGGGTCCATTATCCTCCATTGGTGACTGATCGAGAACTGATTTTGTAAATTCAGGTTCGTATTTGCGCGCTTTTTCCGTGTGCGTCTTAGGCATTACGAAAGGTTTTTGAACTTTCTTAGGTTCTTCCTTTTCCTTTACTTTATGTTTTGCCAGCGCCTTTTTCAATTCATTTTTGTGAGCTAAGGTTTCCTTATCACTATCTTTTGCTATCACATTTTTAACGGGCTTTTCTTTTAAAGGCTTTTCAATTTTAGCTTTTTTTGCCAGAACCTCTTTTTTCCCGACATTTTTTGGTTTTTTCTCTACAATTTTCTTTGCAGATACCGCTGGTTTTGGACTCGCTATTTTTTTAGGTTTAGTCAACTTTTTAGGGGCTGCTTTTTTCAAACCGGCCTTAGCAGCTTTTTTCGCCGGAGTTGGTTTTTTAATTACTTTAGGGGCAACTTTTTTCGCCGAAACAACCTTTTTGTCAGTTTTTTTCGGTTTACTAATCGCTGTCTTCTTTGAAGCAGCTTTCTTCACAACGACATTTTTAGGCTGAGCGGCTTTTTTAGCGGAGCCTGCCTTTTTGGGTGCCGGTTTGCTTGCTTTTGGTTTAGCAGCAACTTTCGTTGCTTTTTTAGTCTTTGTCGCCATACATTTAAATACTTTTTTTGATAATATTTACTGCGAAAGTGTCATTATTGACATCAATTGTAATGCCGTCTTCAATTTGTGACGAAAATTCAATTTTTAACGCCAAAATTTCGGCGCGAATATACTCATTAAATTCTGTAACTATATCTTTTATGACGCCTTTTTCTTCGATCTTTAGCAGGATTTTATCAGTTAAATCAAAGTTTTGTTCTTTCCTCACATTTTGAATCCTATTTATGAATTCTCGTGCAAATCCTTCGTTTTTTAGCTGGTTTGAAACAATGAGATCCAGGGCAACTGTCAAATTGCCTTTTACTGCAACCTCAAAACCCGGTATTTCATTGGTAGACACTTCAATATCTTCGGAAGATATGACAATTGGTTCTTCCGACGTGTTTGAGTTTAATATATAATCATTTTCAAGTATTTTATTGATTTCAGCATCGTCCAAATTCATGATTTTCTCTGCAGCCCACTTCATTTTAGGCCCTAATTTTTTCCCAAGTGTTTTAAAATTAGCTTTGGCTTTCTTTTTTATAAAATTATTATCTGAAGGCAGGATTTCGACTTCTTTGATATTTGTTTCGGATTTTATAATGTTTTCTACCTGGCGGATTTTATTCTCAAAATCAGCATCTATTGCCGGAATAATTACCTTTTGAAGCGGTTGCCGCACTTTGATATTCACCTTCTTGCGCAGCGATAGAATAAGCGAAGAAATATCCTGGGCTAATTTCATCCGTCCCTCAAGATCCGCATTTATCAAAGTGTTATTTGCTTTTGGGAAATCAGTCAGGTGAATAGAATTTGCGCTTATTTGTTCGGTTACTGTATTTAAATTTTTAAATAACCAATCGGCGAAAAACGGAGCAATTGGCGCAATTAATCCACTAATTGCCTGGAGGCATTCATATAAAGTTTGATATGCTGAAATCTTATCCTTTTCGCCTGAAGGATTGTTTTTATCGATTGGTTTCCAAAATCTGCGGCGACAAAGCCTTACATACCAATTACTTAATTCTTCATTTAAAAAATATTCGATAGCTCTCCCCGCTTGTGTAGGCTCATAGTCATCGAGGCTTTTTGTAACTTCTTTTACCAGGGAATTTAAAACCGAAATAATCCATTGATCCATTTCTGGCCGCTCATTGACAGGAATGAGTTTCTCTTTAAAATCAAAACCGTCCACATTGGCATAAAGGGCAAAAAACTGGTACGTGTTGTACAGCGTGCCGAAAAATTTCCGTTGTACTTCTTTAATTCCCTCTGTATCAAATTTTAAACTGTCCCAGGGAGAAGCATTTGTAATTAAATACCAACGTGTTGCATCCGGTCCGAAAATCTCAAGTGTTTCAAAAGGATCCACCACGTTTCCGACACGTTTACTCATTTTATTTCCATTCTTATCAAGGACAAGCCCATTGCTTACCACATTTTTATAGGCCACACTATCAAACAGCAAAACGGCCAGAGAATGAAGTGTATAAAACCAGCCGCGCGTCTGATCTACTCCTTCACAAATAAAATCCGCGGGAAAGTTTTTTTCAAATTGTTCTTTATTTTCGAACGGAAAATGCCACTGTGCGTACGGCATGGCGCCGCTATCAAACCAAACATCTACTAAATCAGGAACCCGCTTCATGGGTTTCCCTTCGGAAGAAGCCAGGGTAATATTATCAACAAAAGGCTTATGCAAATCCGCAACCATTTCGTCGATTTTCGATTTTAAATCATTTTTTTTATCAGCAATCAATATTCCGGCGTCAAATGATTTTTTGATTTCTGATTTTAACTCATCTATTGAACCGATACATTTTTCTTCTTCCCCGTCTTCTGTACGCCAAATCGGCAAAGGAGTACCCCAAAAACGGCTGCGGCTAAGATTCCAATCCACCATATTTTCCAGCCAGTTGCCAAATCTCCCAGTGCCGGTAGAAGCTGGCTTCCAGTTGATGGTATTATTTAATTCGATCATCCTGTCTTTTACGGCAGTAGTCTTTATAAACCACGCATCCAGCGGATAATAAATCACCGGTTTGTCCGTACGCCAGCAATGTGGATAGTTATGCTCGTATTTTTCTACTTTAAAAGCGCGGTTTTCCTTTTTTAGCTTAACGGCAATGTCCACGTTTACATCCACATAGTGCGGTTCATCTTTGTAATCTTTCACATATCTTCCGCTAAACTCTCCAACACCGTTTACAAATTTTCCTTCCCGGTCAACGAGGGTTAAAATACCAAGGTTATTTTTCTGACCTACCTTAAAATCATCAGCGCCAAATGCGGGTGCGGTATGTACAATTCCGGTTCCGTCTTCAGTTGTTACAAAATCGCCGGTTACAATTCTAAAAGGCTGAGCGCCAGGAGTTATTTCCTGAATTTTTTCTAAAGAATTGGCTTCAAAAGGCATTAGTTGTGCATAAGAAATACCTTCCAACTCGCTTCCATTAAAACTTGCTATTTTTTTCCATGGAATCAGTTTTTCCCCTTCTTTATAATTATCAAAGGAAATATTTTCAGCTTCGGCTTTAAAATATTGAGGAACTAAAACTGTGGCCAGAATCACATTACCTGGCAAATGTGTATAAGGATTAAAAGTCTTAACCAATGAATATTCTATATTAGCCCCAACAGTTAATCCCAGATTTGAAGGCAACGTCCACGGAGTGGTTGTCCATGCGAGAAAGAAAAGTTCATCATTTTTAGCTCCTTCAAAAAGGAATTCACTTTTTTCATTTTTTTCTACCTTAAACATAACCGTGGCACTTGTATCTTTTACATCTTTATAAGTCCCCGGCTGGTTCAGTTCGTGCGAACTTAAACCGGTTCCTGCTGCGGGTGAATAAGGCTGAATACTGACACTTTCATACAAATAGCCTTTTTTGTATAATTCTTTCAGGCACCACCAAAGCGTTTCAATATAATTATTTTCAAAAGTGATATAGGGATGTTCCAAGTCCACCCAATACCCCATTTTCTGTGTCACTTCATCCCACTTATCTTTAAATTTTAATACTTCCCGGCGACAGGTAGCATTGTATTCTTCTACAGAAATTGATCTTCCGATATCCTCTTTAGTGATTCCTAAAAGCTTTTCCACACCCAATTCAACGGGCAACCCATGCGTGTCCCAGCCGCCCTTTCGATTTACCTGGAAACCCTGCATGGTTTTATAACGGCAAATCAAATCTTTTAAAGTTCTCGAAATTACATGATGGATACCAGGCATGCCATTAGCGCTCGGCGGCCCTTCATAGAAAACGAAAGATGTTTCCCCGTCCCGGTTAGAAATACTTTTCTGAAACGTACTTTCCAGGTTCCAAAATGTCAGAATTTCATCCGCAATTTCGGTAAGATCCAACTGTTTGTATTCGCGATATTTCTGCTTCATTAATTATAAACCTTCATGATAAAATAAAAGGTAGCAAAGGTAAAGGTTTTTGTAAGGCATTAATGAATCTGAAACAACAGATTCTGTAATGGGTATATCCGGCGAATTGCAAAACCGGGTTGGTAATTCAAAATAACAGATTTTGAAAGATTCAAGCTGTTAACTGCCGGTATTATTTTTCTGACTTATTCTTTAAACACGTATTTCCCAAAAAATTGTACTTTTACCTATTAATTTTTATTGAATGGAAATTTCACCCGGTCCGTTATTGAAGACAATCAATTCCCCCGCTGATTTAAAAAAACTCAATCGCACCGAATTACACCAGGTATCTGATGAATTACGCCAATATATTGTGGATGTTGTGAGCGTACATGGAGGCCATTTTGCAGCAAGTCTTGGCGTAGTGGAACTTACGGTAGCCCTTCATTATGTTTTTAATACTCCTTACGATCAATTAGTTTGGGATGTAGGCCACCAGGCTTATGGGCATAAAATACTTACAGGCCGCCGGGATAATTTTGATACCATCAGAAAAAAAGACGGGTTAAGCGGTTTCCCAAAAAGAGCTGAAAGTGAATATGATACTTTCGGCGTCGGACATTCGTCTACCTCAATTTCGGCAGCTTTGGGAATGGCGATGGCTTCTCATTATAAAGGAGAAAATGATCGCCAGCATATTGCCATTATTGGTGATGGCGCTATGACCGCAGGCGAAGCTTTTGAAGCAATGAATCATGCCGGCATTGAAAAAAGCAATCTGCTGATCATTCTTAATGATAATTGCATGAGCATCGATCCCAACGTGGGTGCGCTCAAAGAATACTTAACCGATATCACTACTTCCCAAACATATAATAAACTGCGCGATGATTTCTGGAAAGCATTAGGCAAACTTCCGGGAAAAACATTTTCAAGGAAAATGGTTTCAAAAATCGAAACTTCCTTAAAGGGAATGGTAAGCCGGAGCAGCAATCTTTTTGAATCTTTGAATATCCGATATTTTGGCCCTATTGACGGTCATAATATTACAAAGCTTGTGGATACTTTAAAAGACATGAAAGAAATTTCCGGACCAAAATTGTTACATATAAAAACAGTAAAAGGAAAAGGATATGAATTAGCAGAAAAAGATCAAACCAAATGGCACGCACCTGGTTTGTTTGATAAGATAACCGGCGAGATTTACTCGAAAAAGTTTAATCTTCCCCAGCCGCCCAAATACCAGGATGTTTTTGGATATACGATTATCGAACTGGCAGAAAAGAATGATAAAATAATGGGTGTTACCCCGGCAATGCCAAGCGGATGTTCCTTAAAATATATGATGGAAAAAATGCCCAATCGTGCTTTTGATGTGGGTATCTGCGAACAACATTCCGTTACACTAAGCGCCGGACTGGCTACACAGGGAATGCGGGTTTATTGTAATATTTATTCTTCATTTATGCAGCGGGCTTACGACCAGGTGATACATGATGTCGCTTTGCAAAATTTGCCTGTTATCTTTTGTTTGGACCGGGCTGGCCTTGTTGGCGAAGACGGATCAACCCACCAGGGCGCCTATGACATTGCGTACATGCGTTGCATCCCAAATATGATAGTGAGCGCACCGATGAACGAAAGTGAATTGAGAAATCTGATGTACACTGCGCAATTGGAAACTACTAAAAACCCCTTTGTAATCCGGTATCCGCGCGGCCAGGCAATAAAAGCTGATTGGAAAACTGAAATGAAGGAGATTAAAATTGGTACCGGCAGAAAAATAAAAGACGGGGAAGAAATAGCCATTTTATCTTTTGGCCATCCGGGAAATTTTGCCGCAGAAGCTATCAGGGATGTGAAGGCCGAAGGATTAAATCCGGCGCATTATGATATTCGTTTTGTAAAGCCTCTTGATGAAGCATTGCTCCACGAGGTTTTTAGTAAGTTTTCTAAAATAATCACCGTGGAAGATGGGACTATTATGGGCGGTTTTGGCTCGGCTATTTTGGAATTTATGAACGCGCATAATTATAAAGCAGATGTAAAAATATTGGGGATTCCTGATATGATTATTGAACATGCTTCTCAAAAACAGCAACAAGATGAAGTGGGCATTGATTCCGGACACATTGCTGAAGCCATAAGAGATCTTTCTAAAGTGGACATCAATAAAATTTTGTCTAAATAGCCTGGAGTAGCTGTTATTTAATCGTATTAAAAAATTTGTTCAGGAAATTAAGCTTCATACTGAAAATCAAAACTTTAAGGTAAATTATAAACTGCGAGTTGATTGTTCTTAAGAACATAAATTTTGTAGTTACTGATTTGTATTGAGCTATTGTTTGCCAGCTCCGGTGGCAATGGATAAGTTGTACAATCGGGTATCGGAGGTGTATATTTATAAAGGTTTTTGCTATCAAACCCATAGATTGACTTTCCGAGTACTTCTATATCCGTCCAATGCAAAAAGGTTAATTTGGATTTAAAGCTTCCATAATAATCAAATATATAAATACCTTTTTGAGGATCATACAAATAAACAAACCCATCGCGATCAATTATCCTTTCAGGATCGGGCGCCGAGTCAAACAGCAGCCTGAAGTCTACTGTTTGCGAAAGAACATTGCCATTGTCATCTATTTTTTTCAGGGTATTATCCTGCTCATCAAATAGCCAGATATTATTATCATAAGAAGTAGTAACCGCCTGAACTCTGAAAATATTTAATTTACGCAGGTTGATGGCTGTAATTACGTCCAGGTACTTATCAAGCAGTACAATGGTAGAAAAGTCTTTATAATATAAAATCGTTTTCCATGGATTCTCCGCATCTACATAAGCTAACTTCCCGTATTTGGTAACCTGGTTAAAAACACCTACTGAATCTCCCTTGTCGTTGTATTTTTTCAATTGGTTATCAGAAGTAATAACATACAGGCCGCCAATATTGTCCACACTAAATGAGTAAACCGGGAAATTAATTTTTTTTATCAGTTTAAATAGAGAATCATTCTGAGCTTTAATTCCAGAAATAAATAAAAAGCTTAAACAGTAAAACAACAAAAAACGCTTTTTCTGATTTTTCATTTTTGATAATATTTTAGTGTGATTTTATCGTTTTCAAAAACCGCATAACTAAAATATTTTATCCAATCTCCGAGATTAATATATTCACTTCCTTCTTTCAATTGATATTCAATGGGCAAATGCCTGTGGCCAAAAATAAAAAAATCAAAATGTTTCTTCTCCAGCATTTCATAGCAATATGTGATGAGCCATTCTTTGTCTTCACCCAGAAATTTTTCATCCTCTTTTCCTGTAGCCGCTCTGCTTTTCCGACTAAAATAATCCGCCAGGCCTATTCCCGTGTAAGGATGCAATATTCCAAAAAGGAATTGCGATATTTTATTTCTGAAAATCTTTTTTAAAAATTTATATCGATGGTCTCCGGGGCCTAATCCATCTCCATGGCCAATTAAAAACTGTTTTCCATTAAATTCAAACTCGCGGACATCATGAAAAACGTCGATATTTAATTCTTTTTCAAAATAGCCATTCATCCACATATCATGATTGCCTACAAAAAAATGAATAATGATTCCGCTGTCTGTTAACTCGGCAAGTTTTCCTAAAATCCTTACAAATCCTTTTGGCACTACTTTTTTATATTCATACCAGAAATCGAATAAATCTCCGAGCAAAAATATAACCGCGGCGTCATGTTTTATTTCATCCAGAAATCTGACCAATAACTTTTCACGCTCAAGGCTGGACGCATAATCAGGCGCACCGAGATGAGAGTCTGAAATAAAGTATATTTTTTTTCCGGGAGGTATTTGCATTATATTTTTAGAACCAGTTAAAAATTACAACAAAAAATTTCTTTCATAATCTCTCAGCCTTGCGAACAATGTTATAATAAAGTGGATAAAATAAGCAAATGTAAAACAAAATTATGCCGGATAACTAATTGAAATATGTTTATGAAAACGTGCTTTTCATAAAAGAAAGTATGGATTCAAAAAATGCGTATTGCGCCAAAATCGACTTGAGCTATACAGGATAATATTGGTTTCAAAATTTCAAAATAACTGTTGCTATTTTTGTCACTGACTTTTTACAATCTCAATTAATTTTTCAAAAAAAGAATTTCAATGAATTGGATATTATTAATTATCGCCGGACTTTTCGAAACAGGTTTCGCTACCTGCCTTGGAAAAGCAAAAGAAACATCAGGAAACACTTCGATTTTATGGATAGCAGGTTTTTTTCTTTGCTTATCAATAAGTATGTTCTTACTATATCGTGCTTCTCAAACTTTACCTATTGGAACCGCTTATGCAGTGTGGACGGGCATAGGCGCCGTCGGGACTGTTATTATGGGCATACTAATCTTTAAGGAACCAACAAGTTTCTGGAGATTGTTTTTTATCTCTACGTTGATTGGTTCTATTATTGGCCTGAAGATGGTGACCCATTAGTGCAGTAAACGAACTAATAAATAGAATTTCTATTTATCTGTTCTTTCATTCGATCACGTTTCAAAAAGAATGCAATTCTTACAGCTTATCGATAATTTTCGCCAGTTTCTTATCTTTCTCTGTAACTACATCCCCCGCGTCATGTGTCGAAAGCCACATCTCTACTTTGTTGTATTCATTTGTCCACCTGGGATGATGATCCATTTTTTCTGCCGCTAAAGCTACGCGTGTCATAAAGGCAAAAGCTTCTGAGAAATCTTTGAACTCAAAACTTTTGTGAAGCTTGTTGTTTTTTTCTTCCCACATAATATTGATTTTTAAGATTTATTAATATGTCTGATGGTCGCCATCTGACTTATTAATATTCTCTGAATAGCCAGACCGGAACGATCAGACAATTCAGAAAACTAAATGTTGTTTGTTTTTTATTTTTTCATTGGTTAATTCTACTACTAATTGTACTGAAGGTATTGTTCTAATTGATTTTATAAAAACAGCTACCTCTTCATCTTTCAACACATCTTCTTTCATTAGCCAAAGGAAATTGATGTGCTTGAATTCAGGAAGAAGGTATTCACCATCATCTTCATTATTATAAATGTAATGCTGTATGGTTCCCGCAAGTTCACAGTATTGATAAATGGGAAAAAAATAGCTTCGCGTTTTTTTGTTCAATTGTATTTCCAGGTTATTATTGATCCTGAAATCGAAGTTGAAAATCTGATTAAGATGCCAGCAAAGACGGTATTGTTCCAGCGATGCCACGATACCCAGCAACCGGGTATTTTCGAAAAAGTCGACGAGCATGGCTTCATTGTCAATACGTAATTTCATTTTGTGATTTTTTTAGAAAACAACATCAAACATCTTTTGCTCTTTTCCACGCTGAATCGTAAGTTTGGTGGCGTCTCCTTTTTTAAATTTACTCAAAGCGGTCATATAATTATTGATGTCCGTCACTTTATAATCGCCTAACTGAACAATTATATCGCCGGGCAGCATCCCGATTTTTTGTGCTATTTTCCCATCAATAATTCCATCCGCCCTTACGCCTGTACCCGAAAAAGTATAATCCGGCATAAATCCCAGGGTCACCGTAAAATGACTATTGTCCATTTGAGGTTCCTTTGTTTTTGAGAACGCCAGCTTATTATTGTTATTGGTTTTTTTAAGAATATCTTCTATGTACTGAATTACGCGAAATTCGCCTTCAAAGTTTATTTTATCTGCATCATCAGTTGGCTTATGGTAGTCCTCATTTATACCCGTGAAGAAAAATAGCACCGGAATATCCTTCAGGTAAAATGAGGTGTGATCGCTTGGGCCAATGCCACTTGAATCAAATTTCACATTAAGTGATTTCGTTTTTTCAGGTAATATTTTCCCCCACTCCGGCGAGGTTCCATAACCTCCTATTGTAATCGCATTGGTGTTAGTATTTAGCCTTCCAATCATATCGAGATTGATCATGTAATCAATTGAAGACAGCGGTATCGTAGGGTTTTCAGTAAAATATTTTGATCCATATAAACCCAGTTCTTCACCTGAGAAACAAATAAAAAGATAATTGTTACTTTTTAGTTTTGATGTTTTGAGCATCCTTGCCAATTCAAGAACAGCCGCAGTTCCACTCGCGTTATCGTCCGCACCATTGTGAATCTCCGGTTTACCTGTCCATAAAGAATCATGATCTTCTCCATAGCCCAAATGATCATAATGGGCTCCTATAACTATCGTGTGTGCCACACCGTTATCAATATACCCAATCACATTATGACCGGTTCTTTTCTTATCTCCTATTGCTACCTGCAAATCTAAATTGAGGTTAGCAGATTTATCTTTCAAAAATTTGTCAGACACATTTTTGGTCACATAAACAACAGGTATTTTTATGCGATTAATTTTTGATTTACCATTAAAAGTTAGTTCGTCCCCGATTGTGCCGGAATTATACACAATGCATGCAGACGCGCCTTTTTTTTCAAATTCCATAGCCTTTTTTATGATCGCTTGTTCCAGGTCATAATGCGGATTGTTTTTATTGTCTTTCAAATTGTCATTAATATCTAAAAACCAAGGCATGCCTTTTTCCTGAAATGCAGGTGAAGCATCAGCCTTTATTTTTCCGTCACTACTAAAAATAAAAGGAAAAAAATCCTTTGTATTGTCGAGTGAATCTCCATTAATCATAAAATGAGTCGACGGTAAAATTTGTTTCCCCTCATTTATTTCAAAGGCCTGTATATAGCTCTTACCATCGCCCTTGGGAATTAAACCCGTTTTTTCAAATTGGCCGGATAGATATTCATAAGCCATCTTTTCTCCCGGAGTTCCGGTTCTTCTGCCCTCCATTTTGTCGCTGGAGAGAAAGGTGATTTCGGTTTTAAGATTCTCAATAATTTGTTTATCCGACTTTTTTAGCTTTTGGCCAAAGGCGAATTGAGATGTAAAAATTAAAAAAAGTAATAAATTTTTCATAAGCGGGGGTTCAATTATAAAATACAAATTTAAGGTGAATATATTTTAGCGAAGAGTATGATAAAATAATCATGCCAAATATCTCTTTCCTGATTTCGTAAAAATTTTTCAATCTTATACAAGTATTTTTGCCGATTATATTAAAAAATTTGAGCCAACAGTTGCATATTGCTTTAGTAGGGAATCCCAATAGCGGAAAAAGTTCGATATTTAATTCTCTAACGGGATTAAATCAAAAAGTCGGCAATTTTCCGGGCGTAACTGTTGATAAAAAAACAGGCTTAAGCAGAATCTCAGAAAAACTTTCCGCAAAAATTATTGACCTTCCCGGAACGTACAGCCTCTATCCGAAAAGAAACGACGAATGGGTTTCTTATAGAGTTTTGCTGGACCAGGATCCCCATATAAAAGCTGATATTATTGTATTGGTAGCCGATGCGAGTAATTTAAAAAGAAATCTTCTTTTTTGCTCCCAGATTATTGACCTCAAAATGCCAGTGGTAATAGCACTTACCATGATGGATATTGCGAAGAAAAATAATATCCAGGTGGACGTTGCCGGTTTGGAAAGAGAGTTAGGTGTCCTGGTGATTCCGGTAAATCCAAGGAAAAACAAAGGGATCTTTCAATTAAAAAAGGCAATTGAACAAACAGCGGAAAATGCGAATGATATTTCCGAACGCGAATTTATCAATATGGAACCAATGGCGTCTGAAGCTATTAAGAAGGTTCAGTATATTTTCCCGGAAATCAGCAATTACAGGGCCGTACATTACCTTATTAACCATGAAAATTTCACCCTCAACGACCACCACCAGGAAGCAATAGAAAATATAGAAGTAGAAACAAAATTCAATTCGTCAAAAACACAGGCCGAAGAAATTTTGCAACGATATGGGAAAATAAAAACAATCATGAAGCAAACGGTTGTAGAGGCCGACCCATTGCAAAAAGCATTGTTTACGCAGAAACTTGATGATATTTTATTACACCGGACCTGGGGCTATGTAATATTATTGGCAGTACTTTTTTTATTGTTCCAAAGTGTTTTTGTAATCGCCCAATTCCCAATGAATGGGATTGAATGGACATTTGCCGAAGCGGGTAAATGGCTCGGCGGTGTGCTTCCTGCAGGATGGTTTTCGGATTTATTTATCAATGGGATTATTGCAGGCCTTAGCGGGATAATTGTCTTTGTTCCTCAAATCATGATTTTATTTGGCTTGATTACTTTGTTGGAAGATACCGGCTATATGGCGCGGATTAGTTTTCTTACCGATAAAATTATGCGCAAAGCCGGACTTAATGGCAAGAGCGTGATGCCGATGGTTAGCGGCCTGGCCTGTGCGGTACCTGCTATCATGAGCGCCCGGAGCATTGAAAATAAGAAAGAAAGATTGCTTACCATAATGTGTACACCACTTATGAGTTGCAGCGCCCGCCTGCCGGTTTATACCGTATTGATTGCTTTGGTGATCCCTCACAAGATGTATTTTGGGTTTATCAGCCTGCAGGGAATGGTAATGATGCTGATGTATTTCCTGGGGACGTTTATGGCGCTAATTGCTGCCTACGTAATGAAATGGTTCATAAAAAGTAAAGAAAAGAGCTTTTTTATTCTTGAGCTTCCCGCTTATCGTGGGCCGAGATGGAAAAACATCCTTACCACGATGGTAGAAAGAGCTAAAATATTCGTGGTACAAGCAGGAAAGGTAATAATGGTAATAAGCTTATTGCTTTGGGTGCTCAGCACTTATGGCCCACCTGAAAAAATGAAGGCAGTTACCACAAAATATGCAACGCTGGTGCAGCAAAATCCTTCCCAATCCGGTGAATATCGCAAATTAGAAGCTACCGATCATCTTGAAAATTCGTATGCAGGTATGCTGGGCAAGGCGATTGAGCCTGTGATACGTCCTTTAGGTTACGATTGGAAAATAGGAATTGCACTAATAACTTCGTTTGCTGCCCGCGAAGTATTTGTAGGGACGATGGCTACTTTGTACAGCGTTGGCGATAATGCAGATGAAAATAGCGAAACACTTCGCCAAAAAATGAATGCTGCCACCTGGCCAAATGGCGACAAGGTTTACACACTCGGAGCGGGATTATCACTCCTTGTTTTTTATGCCCTGGCTATGCAATGTATGAGCACACTTGCAGTAGTAAAAAGAGAAACTCATACCTGGAAATGGCCTGTGATCATGCTCGTTTATATGACAGGACTGGCTTATGTGATGAGCTTTATCACATTTCACTTATTTAAGTGATTGATCCCTACATTAATCATGATTAAAAAAAAATCTCTCCGTAGAGAATTTTTACAAAATAATGTGTTTAATTTACATAATATAATCTATCTCTGTAAAAAAAATAATAGTAATGCGCAATGAATAGCTCTTTTACCGCCCGTGAAAAAACTACCCGTCCCATATCGAACTCATAAAATTTACTAAAACGAATCATATCTTCTTTTCGCAAGACTTCACAATTTATGGCAATAATGGAAAAAGAAAATAGTCCAATAAAGACGCTGAAAGGTCTTCAGTCTGAAGTGCAGAACAGTAATAAAATAGCTCTTTCGGTAGATTGCGTCATTTTTGGTTTTGATGAAAACAAATTGAAAGTATTATTGATTCGTTCAGATTTAAAAAAATACCACAATAATTATTCACTTTTGGGCGATCTTGTAAAGCCTCATGAGGATCTGGATGCCAGTGCTTCGCGTATTTTAAAACAACGCACAGGGCTGAATCACCTTTACCTTGAACAAGTACACACCTTTGGAGAAGTTAACCGTCATCCTGCGGGACGTGTAGTTTCTGTAGCCTATTGCTCTTTAATTAATATCAAGCATCATCACCTAAACATATTGGATAACGAATTGGGATGGCACGAAGTAAGTAGCATCAAAGAACTATTATTCGACCATATAAAAATCTTTGAATACTGTTATTCGTGGCTACAAAGAAGAGTACAGGAACATCCGCTGGGATTCAGCTTATTGCCCGAGAAATTTTCTCTTCGCGAATTACAAGATCTTTATGAAGCGATTCTGAATAAAAAATTAGACAGGAGAAATTTCAGGAAGAAGTTTTTTAAAATGGATTTTTTGGTTGATTTAGGAGAGGATGAGAAGGATGTAGCGCATCGTCCCGGTAAGTTGTATAAATTTAATTACGATAAGTATGAAAAAAATAAAAAAACGTGGATGGGGATAGATTTTTAATTTTTTGGACGCGCGCGATATAGAAAGTAAAAAGATAATCCTTAAACGAATTTAAGCCTGACCTTTATTGATGCGAATAAGAAACTCCAAATTATAATAACCCCAAAAACTCGACCTCATCAAAATTAAATTTCCTTTCGATTGTATCGTGCGTAATTAATTGGCCGGCATCGCTGACTCCCATTATTTTTGTTTCAAAAATATTGTCTTGTTTTCTAAGCATTACTTCTTTATTCCTTGCAAATAAATATTGGTTATAGGTTTCCAGCATGCTTAAAAAATTGCCGGCTTTTAACCCATCGATTCTCTTTAAAATAAATTCATATAATTCACTGGCAAGTTGTAAAACAGGAAATGTTTTCTTAGTTACTGCGCTCAATGAAGTCGCCTTAAGATTTGTTAATTCAAAATCGGTTTGATTAATGTTTAATCCAATCCCGACCACTGCCCACTGCCATAAAGTACCTTTAATTGTATTTTCAATTAAGATGCCTCCTGCCTTAGTGTCATTTATGAATATATCATTTGGCCATTTAACAAAAGCCTTTCCCGGAACATATTTTGATATAAGATCGAAGCAACCCAAAGCTACGGCTACGCTAAGTTGAAATTGCTGTAATATAGGCAGCCATTGCATTTGTAAAGAAATAGATAAAATAATATTATCTCCTTTTTTGCTTTTCCATTTCCTTCCCCGCCTTCCCCTTCCATCAGTTTGCTCCATCGCAAACACAGCATTTCCATCAATGGCTATCCCTTTCTGAATCAACGCCATGGCATAGTTGTTGGTGCTGTCTGTAGTGTCAATAACCAATATATTTTTGGCTTGAGGAAACATCAAATAAGATTAATAAAGAATTAGTATTTTTGATAAAATAGATACAAAATTAAAGTAGCAGGCTGCAATGTAAAAGAATAAATTTATTTTTGCAGATTGTTAAAATTAGAATACGATTTAAAATGAATTCATTTGAATAATTTAGAATTACTTGAAACCCGGAAGAAGCAAACTATAACAAGAATAACCCGAAATAGTAAGCTATTTAAAACCATTATTCATGCTATACAGGAGAAGAAAGGTGAACGAATCGTAAGTCTTAATCTTAAAAAAATTCCGGAAGCAGTTACTGATTTTTTTATTATCTGTGAAGCTGGTAATCCTATACAATTAAAGGCAATAGCGGACTCCGTAGAAGAGGAAGTCAAAAAAAAGTGTGGGGAAAACCCTTATAAACATGAGGGAAGACAGGGAGAGCAATGGATATTGATTGATTATGTAAATGTGGTCGTTCATATAATGCTGGATGCACCGAGAAAATTTTATAAGCTGGAAGAAATGTGGAACGATGCTTTAATAGTTGAACATTAATATCGTGACATAAATAAAGTATACGAAAAATAAAATATTAACAAAGAGCCTATTAATCATTAAGGGTAAAAATATTGCAGAAGCAAGAAGACATGGCAACTGAAGAACAGAAAAAAAAATCATTACAAAAAAGATTAAATCCCAACTTAACGCCGGGAAATACACCCGAGGAAGATCCCAAAAAACGTCCGAAGGGCAGTATTTACTGGGTTTACGGAATTATTTTCGCGCTCATAATCGGGTATAATTTATACCGTTCCTCTTCGGGAAGTAATGGGACAGAAATAAAAGATACTGATTTTTATACAATGCTTCGCCAGGGCGACGTAGATCAGATAAAAACGGTAGGCAACAAAAAACTGGTGAGGGTATTTGTCAATCCTCAAAAACTGGATAGCGATGCTGCGTTTTTCAAAACCGTTTTTGGCCCTGATTACGAGGCCGTAAAAAAAATTAAAGATGCACCCCAGGCTTATTTTCCCATAATAAAGGATGAAGTTTTCGCCAACAAAATTTCACAATTCTATAAAGATAACCCCACTGTAAAACAAGTGCCGGATGTGCCGGGCGATGAAGGGGAATTATTTGGCCAGATAATCAGTACGCTCCTTCCCATACTTTTAATTGCATTGGTATTCATTATGATGATGCGCAAAGTAGGCGGGGGCGCAGGCGCGGGCGGCCCGGGGGGAATATTTAATATTGGCAAATCAAAAGCAACCCTTTTCGAAAAAGGGACAAGAGTGAATATAAACTTCAACGATGTTGCCGGCCTGGATGAGGCAAAAGTAGAAGTAATGGAAATAGTTGATTTTCTTAAAAATCCTAAAAAATATACCAACCTGGGAGGCAAAATCCCTAAAGGAGCTTTGTTGGTGGGCCCTCCGGGAACAGGTAAAACATTGCTGGCAAAAGCCGTTGCAGGCGAGGCACAAGTGCCTTTCTTCAGTCTGAGTGGAAGTGATTTTGTAGAGATGTTTGTCGGTGTCGGAGCAAGCCGTGTTCGCGATTTATTCAAACAGGCACGAGAGAAAGCCCCGTGCATCATCTTTATAGATGAAATAGACGCTATTGGCCGCGCCCGTGGAAAAAATATGATGATGAGCAACGATGAAAGAGAAAACACGTTGAATCAGTTACTAGTGGAAATGGATGGATTTGGAACAGACCTCGGTATTATTATCCTTGCTGCTACCAACAGGCCCGATGTACTTGACAGCGCATTGCTAAGGCCCGGAAGATTTGACAGGCAGATAACCATAGACCGCCCTGACCTTGTAGGTCGCGAAGCTATTTTTAAAGTACATCTTCTACCTATTAAAGTATCTCAAACACTGGATACCCATAAATTAGCTGAGCAAACTCCAGGATTTGCAGGAGCGGATATCGCCAATGTGTGCAATGAAGCTGCATTAATAGCTGCCCGCAACGGAAAGGAGGCAGTGGACATGAATGATTTCCAGGATGCCATTGACAGAGTGATCGGTGGGCTTGAAAAGAAAAATAAGATCATCCTGCCGGAAGAAAAGGAAATTATTGCTTATCATGAAGCCGGACATGCTATCTGCGGATGGTTTTTAGAGCACGCTTACCCCTTATTAAAGGTAACGATCGTTCCAAGAGGAACGGCAGCATTAGGCTATGCCCAATATACGCCCCGGGAACAGTATCTGTATAATACAGATCAGTTGCTCGACCAGATTTGCATGACACTTGGAGGAAGAGCTTCCGAATCTATTTTCTTTGGAAAAGTATCTACCGGAGCAAGTAATGATTTACAACAGGTAACTAAGATGGCTTATTCTATGGTAACTGTTTATGGAATGAACGATAAAGTAGGTAATGTGAGTTACTATGACCCGTCCCAGGAAAATACTTTTCAAAAACCTTTTAGTGAAGAAACGGGTAAAATGATAGACGAAGAAGTTCGTAAATTAATTCAATCAGCCTTTGTGAGGACTAAAGAATTGTTGACTCAAAGGAAGAAGGAAGTTGAAATTCTGGCAAAGGAGTTATTGAAAAGAGAGGTGCTCTTTCAAAGTGATGTAGAAGCATTGATTGGCAAAAGACCTTATGAGGATAAGAAAGCGCTTGACTTTGTAGACAATCCCAAGGACGCAGTGGTAGAGCCTCCATTACCGGTGGTTGATATTAACCCAAATAGTTAAGGATGAAAGTTTCTTCCTCCAAAGAAAAAATTTTGAAAAAAATAAGAGAGGCACTGAGTAATCCGGTGCCTTTACCTTTTCCGAAAAGTGAAGGATCTACTTCTGTCTTTCAACCGCAGCATGACGAACTGGAAATTTTATTTGCGGAAGAATTTACCAGGCTATTGGGTAAGTTTGCCTTTTGCTTAAATGAGGCTGACGCAAAAAATCAGATTCAAAAATTAGTTGCTGAAAAAAAATGGCAGCATATCCAGTGTGTGGAAAATGACCTTAAAAGTTTGTTTGCTGGCAAGGATTTCCCTGAGTTGAACTTAACTCCACTTGCGGAGTGTGACGCCTCAATAACTTCGTGCCATTATCTTATTGCCCGAACGGGAGCCATCGTAATGAGCAGTGCGCAACAAAGTGGCCGCACTTTAAGCGCCTACGCACCGGTGCATATTTGCATAGCTTATGCGCATCAATTGGTGTTTGATACAATTGATGCACTTAAGGGAATGAAAAGTAAATATGGCAATAATATTCCCTCGTTTATTACATTCGCCGCCGGTCCCAGCCGAACAGCAGACATAGAGAAAACCTTAGTTGTTGGCGTGCACGGGCCTAAAGAGGTTTATCTTTTTTTAATAGACAAATAATCGCGTGCCTTTTGTAGATAGATGAGACAAAAAATAACTGCATTATTGTGTCAAAACGGCTAATATCTTCTCTTGCGTCTTTTTTAAATCCTCTTGGGTGGGGGACAATTTTTTCCTGGAAAAATTAATGTCATCCATTGTATTAAGCGGCACCAAATGAAGATGGGCATGAGGAACTTCAAGGCCTACAACACTTAGGCCGCATCGGTTACACGGAAAAACTTTTTCAATAGCGTAAGCTATGGGTTTCGCAAATAATAAAACCTCAGAAAGATAGGAATCAGGCATATCAAGAAATTTGTCAACTTCTAATTTGGGAATTACCAAAGTATGCCCTTCTACCAAAGGGTTAATGTCCAAAAAAGCATAAAACTTTTCGTTTTCTGCAATTTTAAATGAAGGAATTTCACCTTTTATTATTTTTGTGAATAAGGTCATGACTTAATATTTTGGTGAAAATAAGTTGTCTCCTCACAAAATTTATGCGGTAATTTTTTCAACTTTAAACTTGATAAGCCCCGCGGGAACTTTTATTTCAGCAATATCCCCTACCGTTTTGCCCAGCAACCCATTTCCAATGGGTGAAGATGCAGAAATTTTTTGTTCTTTTAAATTCGCTTCTTTTTCTGATACGATCTGGTAAGTCACCTGTTTTTTGGTGTTCAGATTAGTGAGCGTAACTTTTGTGAGAATAGAAACTTTACTGGTATCTATACTACTTTCATCCACTATTCTTGCAGTGGCAATAATACCCTCCAATTGTTTTATTTTAGCCTCAAGCATACCTTGCGCTTCTTTAGCAGCATCATATTCCGCATTTTCTTTCAGGTCGCCTTTTTCACGTGCTTCTGCTATAGCCTTAGATGCAGCTGGCCTTTCGACGCCCTTCATATGCTGCAATTCTGCCTGCATTTGTCCAAATGTTTCCTTGGTAACATAGTTTACGCTCATAACATCAATTTTTTTATTAGCAATTTTTACACACTGATGAAAAAAAATACAACGCCCCACATTTGCTGAGACGTTGTATGAATACAAATATAAGATAATAGAGATTTACTTCAATCCTAATTTTTCCAAAAGAATTTTTGCCATTTTATACAAAGCTTCGTGCGAATATCCGGCAATATGTGGCGTTAGAATTACATTTGGTTGCGCCACCAGCCAATTGAATCTTTGATTTTCCTCTTTTGAATAAGTAGATAATTTTTCATTTTCCAAAACATCTAAACCTGCACCGGCGATTTTTTTATTTTTTAAGGCGCCCACCAAAGCACCTAAGTCGGTTACTTTGCCGCGGCACGTAGAAATAAAATAAGGAGTTCGTTCCAACGAATTAAAAAAATGTTCGTTAGCCATGTGTTCCGTTTCATTCGTAAGCGGTACATGGATACTGATGACATCTGAATAGCGGCAAACCTGTTCAAAATTCGCTTCCCTCACATAACCGCTTCCAAAATCATATTTATACTTGTCATAAGCTAAAACAGTTACGGAAAAAGAAGACAAAAGCTTTGCAAATGCAGACCCGGTATTTCCATAACCGATGATGCCAACAGTTTTTCCTTCTAATTCGACTCCGCGATTGGCATCTCTTATCCATTTGTGATCCTTAACTTCTTCAAAACTGGAACTGATTTTATTGGTAAGATTCAGTAAGAGGCCCATGGCATGCTCTGCTACAGCATTCCGGTTACCTTCAGGAGTGCTTACACATTTTATCCCTTTTGATTCAGCATACTCCACGTCAATTAATTCCATCCCACTCCCTAATCTCCCAATCCATTTCAGACGAGTCGCCTTATCAATCAAAGGCCTGTCGATCGGCATTCTGGTAGTTACCACCAAACCTTCTGCCTGGCTAATGATAGCACTAAGTTCCTCATAGGAAATCTTTTCCGAAAAGAGAACCGAATACCCTTTGTGCTGTAGCGTTTCTGTTAAATAATTGTGCGCTTTGGCTGTTATGATTACCTGCCTGTTCAATTTGATTGTTTTTTCTGTTTAAATAAAATTGCCCGTACTTTTTTCGGGATCTTCAAAATCGCCACATTCTTCTTTTTATCCAAACGCCACCATACTTATCTCTACATTTACATCCTTTGGCAAGGTTTTTACGGCAATGGTTTCCCTGGCAGGAAAATCTTTATCAAAATATTTTCCATATTCTTCATTTACTGTTGCAAAAGAACTCATTTCTTTCAAAAAAATAGACGTTTTGATCACGTTACCAAAATTGAAACCTGCTTCTTCCAGCACGGCTCTCAGATTTTCCATCACCTGTTTTGCTTCTTCTGCAATATTACCAACTTTCAATTCTGAGGTTTCCGGCACCAACGCTATCTGGCCCGATAAAAATAAAAATCCCCCAGCCTTCACTGCCTGGCTATATGGGCCTATCGGCGCGGGCGCTTTAGGTGTGTTTATGATAGTTTTGTTCATTTTTAATTATTTTAAAAGAGACATTAAAGTTGCAAAACTTTCGTTCAAATAACAAACCTATTTTTGCGAAAATTTCATTATGAAAATCTTTATCGCGGCAAATGAAGATCAAAAGAAGGAATTGATAGCATTCAATACAGATCGAAATAATTCCTTGGTAATAAAGGACTGTCTTCCTGAAAATGAAGATCACAAAAATTATGATGTTTTTTTTATTTTTTTAGATTCACCGGGAAGATTGGATTTTGAAAACTCTAGCGGAAAACCTGTTTTCATAAATAAAATCGTTGAAACTTTGTCGCAATTAAATGCTCCAACAAATATACATAGGGTTAACGGATGGCCGGGTTTTTTAAAAAATGAATTGTGGGAAATAGTTTCTAATGACCAGGAAAATGCGAAAAATATTTTTAAATCGTTGAACCGGGAAATTACTTTTGTTAAGGATGAACCGGGGTTTGTGAGCACCAGGGTTATCAGTATGATTATAAATGAAGCTTTTTTTGCGTTGGGTGAAAATATAAGTACCATTGAAGAAATAGATGCCGCCATGAAATTAGGAACCAACTATCCAAAAGGCCCATTTGAATGGGCAGAAAAAATAGGCATTCATAATATTTATTGTTTACTCGAAAAATTATCTGAAAAAGAAATTCGTTATGCGCCGGCTTCTACATTAAAAAAATTATATTTAGAAGAATCAGGAAATTTTTAATTGTTACCAATGAACTTTATATTAAACATCCACACCTCCACTGAAAACGCGATTGTAAATTTATGTGATGGTCCGCAAGTATTGAACACGTTCGAAAATTCAGACCCTAAGCAGCATGCGTCCTTTCTTCATATTGCCATAAATCAAATTTTGCAGGATGCCCACATACAACCGAAAGAATTGCGCGCGATTGGGGTAACTGCCGGGCCGGGCTCGTACACAGGCATCAGGGTTGGCCTCGCCAGCGCCAAAGGATTGTGCTTCGCGTTAAACATTCCACTTATTACTTTTAACTCGCTGGAAGTTATGGCACTTTCACTTATTGAGAATGTCAATAAAGAGTCATTATATTGTCCGATGATAGACGCGCGCAGAATGGAAGTTTTCACTTCTATTTACGACCAAAATCTAAAGCAAATAATCCCGCCGTCCGCAATTGTTTTAACAAAAATTAGTTTTGAAGAATTGAGTTCCAGGAATTCTATTTATTTTACCGGATCAGGTGTTGGAAAATTTGAGAAATTAAGCCCCGACATACCAAAATCAAATTTTTTTTACGGACCAGCCATCTCTTCGAAAACTTTCGGCGCTTTTTCATGGAAAAAATTCCAGGAAAATAATTTTGTAGACGCTTCGAATGCTTCCGCGATATATATAAAGGAATTTTATACAACGGAGAAAAGTAAATAAAAAAAATATTTTAATATTTCATTACAAACTATATCTATTTACAATACGTATTTTTGTATTAGAAGAATTTATTTCTTGTTTAAAATCATTTATCATATCATTTAAACCAATTTTTAAAATGACTACAACAGTCCAAAATCACCCGCCAGTACACCTTGAGCACGGTAACGAAAGCGAAGCGCTCAGAGATATGGATTATTTAAAAATAAAAAAGTCAGCATTAGTTTTAAGAGCTTTGAATCATAAATTAAGACAATTGATTCTTAAGACAATAGATGAACATAAGAGAATTACAGTTACAGAACTTTATGTAAAATTACGCCTGGAACAATCTGTTGCTTCACAACATCTGGCTATTTTACGCAAGGCAGAAATAGTGAATACAGTGCGCGAGGGTAAATTCATTTTTTATACTATTAATGAAAAACGTATTGCTGAAATCAATAAGTTTGTGCAAGACCTTGTAGGGTAGTTATTAGTTTTAGTTTCGGGGTAACATTCTTTGGATAAGATGTTTATGCCTTATTTAAGAATTCTTCTTAAATAAGGCATTTACTTTTTTAATAATTTAATATGTTTATACAACAGATCTATACAGGCTGCTTAAGTGAAGCAGCTTACTTCATAGAAAGCAATGGTGAAGCCGTAATCATTGATCCGATGAGGGATACGGACAAGTATTTACAGATGGCCAGGGAACACAATGCCACTATTACCTATATTTTGGAAACACATTTTCACGCGGATTTCGTGAGCGGGCATTTAGACCTCAGTAAACAAACCGGGGCAACCATTGTGTATGGTCCACATACAGAAGCCAAATTTCCATTTCATCTTGCAAAAGATGGCGAGCTTTTTAAAATTGGAAATATTACTTTAGAAGTGCTTCACACACCCGGCCATACTATTGAATCTACCTGTTATCTTTTAAGAGATGAACACAATAAACCTTATTGTATTTTTACCGGAGATACTTTATTCATAGGAGATATAGGACGCCCGGACCTAAGCAGCGGAAATCTCAGTAAAGAAGAACTTGCAGCTATTATGTACGATTCTTTGCATAAAAAAATAATACCATTAGCTGATGATGTAATTGTATATCCCGCTCATGGCCCCGGAAGTAGTTGTGGTAAAAATATTGGTACAGAAACACAAAGTACCATTGGCATTCAGAAAAGCACCAACTATGCTTTGCAACCACAAACAAAAGAAGAATTTATAAAATCAGTCACCAGCGATCTTGAAGATGCGCCCGCTTACTTTAGCGTTAACGCAAAAATAAATAAAGAAGGCTATAGCAATCTTGAAAAAGTAAAATCCATAGGCCTTACGCCGCTTTCTATAAAAGAGTTTAAAGAAAAAATTACTAATGGATGCATAATACTCGACACAAGAAATGCAAATGTATTTACCGAAGGTTTTATTCCCGGTTCTATTTTTATAGGACTGGAGGGACGATTCGCTGAATGGGCTGGTAATTTGCTTTCTTTTAATGAACCAATTGTCCTTATAACTGAGGCGGGAAAAGAAGAAGAGACTGTCGTAAGGCTTGCCCGCGTTGGATTTGAAAAAGTAGAAGGCTTTTTGAAGGGTGGGTATGACGCATGGCAAAGCGCCGGCGAAAAGACAGATATGGTAATAGACATTGAGGCTGATGAACTGGCCATGGATATCCCTTTCGATGAAAATCTAACGGTATTAGATGTACGAAAATTTAATGAATTTGCCGAAGGACATGTCAAAGGAGCGCTAAACCTACCACTCGCCGAAATGATTGATGTGGCACAAATCGCGAACCTGGAAGAAAATCAGAATATATATGTTCATTGTGCGGCAGGATATCGAAGTACGATTGCAGTTTCCCTTCTTAAAAGACAAGGATACCATAACCTGAGAAATATTTTGGGAGGTTGGGAACAAATAAAAGAGCAAACCGGAATCTCTACCGAAAAAGAGGCGACGGCGCTGAATTAAAATAACCCTTTTTTGTTTGCCTGCTGTAAGCTAACCCGGATTTTTTTGCGCAAGGTTAAGATGTGAAATTTTATCTTACTTTGGTGTAAAGAATCAATGAAACAAGCTCATAAAATACGCTACTTTTTATTTAGTCAGTATCTTGCTGATGGTGTGAGAATCACCCTTGAGATTGTTATTCCCGCAATAGTCTTTTCATACCTCGGCCATTTGGAAATAGGCATAGCCCTTTCTCTGGGCGCATTGTGTGTAAGCATCAGTGATGGGCCGGGGCCTGTAAAACATAAAAGAAACGGGATGTTGTACTGCAACATCTTCATTTTTATCAGCGCGATTCTTACCGGGTTATGTAATCAAAATATAATTTTGATGGGTATTCTTATCCTGGCAGCTTCTTTTTTTTTCACTATGTTTTCGGTTTACGGCAATAGAGCTACTTCGGTAGGGTTTGCGGCATTGCTTCTTATGGTACTGAGAATGATTGATAAAGTGCCAGCTCACGAAGTGTTCTTACAAAGTATCCTGATATTAAGCGGGGGTGTTTGGTATATGTTGGTTGCTTTATTGCTTTTTAGGGTTACTCCTTACAGGCCTGCGCAGCGATCTTTAGGCGATTGTATTCATGAGACATCCAAATATTTAATGATCAAATCTGAAATGTACAATCCACAATCAGATCTTGATGAATTATATGATAAATTATTAAAACAACAGGTATCTGTAAACGAAAAGCAGGATGCTGTGAGAGAGATATTATTTAAAAACAGATCACTGGTGAAAGAATCTACGCTCACAGGAAGGTTACTTGTATTGACTTTTGTAGATGTAGTAGATATGTTTGAACACATCATGGCCACGTGGTATGATTATTCATCGCTTAGAGAAAGATTTTCCAGCACCGGAATTCTTGGGGAAATTTCCCATTTTATAAAAAATATTGCACAGGAACTGGACAACATCGGAGAAGCTATACAAGCCAACAAAGTTTATAAAAAACAGTTTGACCTGGCGACTGATTTAAAAAATCTGAAGAAAAAAATCGATGAGCTGCCGGATAGTCAAAGCACTATGATGCTGAAAAAAATATTGGTGCATCTGCGCAGCCTTGGGGAAAAGACTGACGATATTTTAAAATATTTTCAGAAAGATATTTCACCCAAAGGTAACCTGCGTAGCAGTAGAGACTATTCAAAGTTTGTAACACATCAAAAAATTAATGGCGCCATTTTTGGAAGTAATCTCAATTTCAAATCCAACATCTTCAGGCATTCCCTGCGGGTTATGATTACATGCGGCTTTGGTTATGCCTTCTCCCAGTTATTCTCACACGGGCATCATAGCTACTGGATATTAATGACCATTATTATTATTTTAAAACCTGCTTTCAGCCTTACCAAACGAAAAAATTCAGACAGGTTATTAGGCACTATCGCTGGCGGTATTATAGGTTTGTTACTTCTTCTTTTTATCAAAGACAAAACGATATTATTTGTCTTCATGCTTTTCTTTATGCTGGGTACTTATACATTCAAAACACTGAATTACATTGTAATGGTAATTTTTCTTACACCATACATACTTATTCTATTTCATTTGCTGGGTCTTGGGGCGTTGAATGTGGCCAGTGAAAGGCTTTTGGATACCGCAATAGGATCTGCATTGGCCTTTTTTGCGAGTTATTTTTTATTCCCCAAATGGGAATCCGAAAACATTCAGAAATATATGGACGACGTTTTAAAAGCCAATATCAGGTATCTCCAAAAGTTAAGGATTATTTTTATGGGCAATAAAATTTCTACACTTGATTACAAACTAATGCGCAAAGAACTATTCGTTAGCACCGCTAACTTGTCAGCCGCATTTCACCGGATGCTAAGCGAGCCAAAAAGTAAACAGAGCCACGTGAAAGAAATCTATGAATTTGTAGTTTTAAATAATGTACTTTCTTCCAACATTGCCAGTCTTACCGCCGCTGCTTACAATGATCAGAAATATTACCCTAAACAATTTTTAATTACTGTGAATAATTCTATGTCGCTTCTACAAAGAGATCTTCAACAATTAGATAAATCCGAAATCGTTGATGACAAACCGGTTCCCCCGGAAGTCTCTTTTGATGATGTCAGGCCCACAAATTCCGATGTAAAAGAGCAACTCGATTTTATATATAAGGTGACATTTGACATTAGTAAATTGACAAGCATCATTTCCACTTAATATTTTCGAGAGACCAATCATCATGATGATGAAAAAGAAAAACAGTAATCATTGAGAAATGTTTGTTTACTGTAAAGAGCCTGTCTGCACTATCGCGTAACGTTCTTGTCTTAACAAATCTTTCAACAAAAATTAAGAGATGCATGAAATTTAGAGCGTCTAAGAAATGATCTTTGTTGAAATCAAAAATAAAAATTTTTAAAAATGCAAAACGATAATGGCAAATCTTCTCACATCCTTACCACTTCTTCGAATTTACTCGGCATTTGTTTTATTGTGCTCACTTCGCTGAAGTTATTGAACCTGGACGGCAAAACACTTATCGATGAATTCACTGCGGTTGCCATCTTTATGTTTATGTTGAGTAGTGTGCTTTCGTTTTTATCCATGAGAAGCAAAAATGGAAAAAGTGAGCGCTATGAAAAGATTGCTGATATTATTTTCCTGCTTGGGCTTTTCTCGTTATTTATAATTACCATGTTCGTAACATTCAATATTATGAAATAATGAAAGTCTTATGAAAGACCGGAAAATTTTAATTCCTACAATAGCATTTATAGCTCACAATATCAAAATCAACAAATATTGCAGCATGTTTTACTTTCACAAATTTATGGAACAGGGTCGTGTCCATGACCGCCCCAAGGATTACATCTCGCAATTCTTTTTAAAGTAAGCCATCCTCCTTTTAAAGGTCCATACTTTTTTATTGCTTCTAATCCGTATTGCGAACAGGTAGGCGTATAGCGGCATGATGGTCCGAGCCAGGGAGAAATTACTAACTGATAAATTTTTATCATTCCAATAAATGGCAGAGATAGTATGTATTTTACAGATTTCATTAGCGCAGACAAAGTTAATCCATACAAACTTTGTCAGAATAAAAATTATGTTTTCTCTATTTGGATACACTTCTCACGCTAATAACAAAAAAATTCAAAGACCATTTTCTGTTCCTGGTATTCATGTGAAATTATTGCGCTTTTCCTCCCCAGTAAAATGTGGATTTATCCCTGGCATAATCTATTTTATCCCCCTTTATCATTATGAAAGTTTTGGGATCTGCTTCAGCCACTATGCTCCCTGAAAAACTTGTTACATTTCCGCTCGGGTCCTCATTAGGGCTTAAACCAAAATAAACTCCTGCTTTATCTTTGACATACCTTCCTCCTTCGATGCATTCAAAAGTTGCAGCATCTAAGTTTTTTACCTGTAACCCATCAAAATATACCGAGTTAGTGTCTTTTGCATAATCTTCCAAAATAATAAATGTCTTTGGGTCTGATCCCGCGATCGGTTCACCTTTGTAGTACACGAGGTTATCATCCTTACCATAGACATTATTTATTGGCTGGTATTTATTTGGATCCAGATTTTTTACCGGCTGAATGATATAATTTTCATCAGTATAATAACCAACAGAGAAAGTGGAATAAATATGGTTTTTATCTTTTAATAACGAAAAGCAATTGTCACCCACAAATGCACAACTTTTGATATCAATATCCTTGAAAGGGTGACCCTCAAAGTAAATCATGTTTTTGTCTATTGCAAAACAATAGCTTTTAGGAGAAAACATTTTTATTGAGCCAGGGTCTGCATCTTTGATCGCATGGTATTGGTAATAAACATTTGATTTGTCTTTAAGATAATACCCACCAATAACTTCTACAGACCTTAAATCAACATCCTTCATTGTGTAATTTCCTAATTCAAATGAATTACCCATGGGAATATAGTGCACTTCAGTTTTTAAAAAATTAAAATAATAATTATCACTCAAACGCTTGTTGATTGGCCTGTACGGAAGAAAAAACCAGGTAGCTCCAAGGATAATAATCACAACAATTAAAAGGATAAGTTTTGTGGCCATAGGATTTTTAATAACGGCGTCAGGTTTGCAATCGCCGCGCTAAAATAAACAGTCGGAGCTGTAAAAAATTGTGCAAGTGGCCAATAAATCTTCCTATAAAAATAATAATCAGTAAAACAACAAATAATGAGTTTTTCATAACAGCCTACTATTCCTTATCAATTTACAAATCAGCAAATTGATCATTGGCAGCTAAACTTACGATCTGAAAATTTCTGCAACGGATTTCTAATTACCAGAGATTGGAATAATTACTGCGTTTTGATTCGGGATTTTATGCGAAGTGGTGTGCGACAAAAATTTATCGAAAATAAAAATTAAATCGTTCTTTCTCTTGATATATCAGCTATGAGCACTGCTGCCATTGCCAGCGCAGCATCTTTAAGCATCGCCGTCACAAACAACATTTTTATTGGCTCATTTGGCGCACGAACAATTCCAGGCAAATCAACAGAAAAAACGATGAGCAATAACAACAAAGCCAAAAGATACCCGGCAATTTTTGCATAACGATCTATGATAAAAGCGACCGCAGCCAACAAGAACCCAATGCCTGAAATGTAGGCCATTACCCTGGCTAAAGGCAAAAATGATGGAACATTTGCCGCCATGGATTTCGCATGTAAAATATTATTGGCACCAAAAAATGCCATTATCACTGCAAAAATTATAATTGCCAGCTTTGTAGAGACAAGATTTTTCATTATTAGTTTTATGGTTATGTATAAACCCCTTTAAGATAAAGCGATGCTGCAATTTATTAAACTTACAACTTACAAAATAGTAAAAAGTGAAAAATAATTAATTATTTGTTGACCAATTGTCTCCTGGTTTTTCACATAAAGCTGAGCCAATACATTCTTTTAAATAAAACGCGCCGGCCCTCTTAAAACGATATTGATAATAATCCCGTAAATTTGGTCTCAATAAATTTTAGAAAAGTGAGTACCGTAAAATCATATGCAGCGCAGTCTGCAACAAGTCCCCTGGCTGATTGGACAATAGAAAGAAGAGCGCCAAAACCTACTGACGTACAAATAGAAATTTTATATTGTGGCGTCTGCCACAGCGATTTACACACTGTACGCAATGAATGGGGTGGCACGGTTTACCCGGTCGTGCCGGGACATGAAATTGTTGGCCGCGTAACTGCTGTTGGCGATAAGGTTACAAAATTTAAAGTGGGCGATTTAGCAGGAATTGGTTGCATGGTAGATAGCTGCAGGGAATGCGACAATTGCAAGGAAGGATTGGAACAATATTGCGAAAAAGGAATGGTGGGCACCTATAACGGAAAGGAGCGGGATGGCAGCGGAATTACTTTGGGCGGATACAGCAAGCAAATTTTAGCGCATGAAGATTTTGTGCTTCACATTTCCGATAAGCAACCGTTGGAAGGTATAGCGCCACTGCTTTGCGCAGGTATTACCACTTACTCGCCATTACGTCATTGGAAAGTAGGCAAAGGCGATAAAGTAGGCGTTGTGGGCCTCGGTGGCCTCGGACACATGGCTGTGAAATTAGCTGCTTCGATGGGCGCGGAAGTTACCATGCTTAGCCATTCTCCTTCCAAAGAAGCGGACGCAAAAAAACTGGGAGCACATAAATTTATATTGACCAGTGATAAAGCGCAGTTAAAAAGCGCAACAAATTATTTTGACTTCATTTTAGATACGGTATCTGCAGACCATGATTATAATTTGTATCTCGGAATGTTGGCAACAAACGGAGTAATGGTTTGTGTCGGCGCACCCTCAAAACCCGCTCAAATACCTGCATTCAATTTAATTTTTGGAAGAAGAACTTTTGCGGGATCACTCATCGGCGGACTGCCCGAAACACAGGAAATGCTTGACTATTGTGCAGCGCATAACATCGTAAGCGATGTGGAAGTAATAAAAATCAGTGAAATAAATGAAGCGTATGAGCGTATGCTGAAAGGTGACGTGAAGTACCGGTTTGTAATTGATATGGCAAGTCTGTGATTGGTTTACTGATAAATTAGCATTGATATTCAACTGCCGGTTTTTAAAAGAATTCTTCCAGAAACTCTCTTACGGAATAAACCGGTAAAAGAAGAGTGCTCTCTTTTTTTAGTTCTTTGTCTTGCGAAATAAAGTAGTTTAATTTATGATGAATCGCTACAGAGTATTGTAAAGCGTCTTCAATATCATCGATCTGAGAAAGCAAAGCATTTAGGACTATTTCATGTGGAATGTCGATTGAATGGATATCAGCCAACAAGGATAATAGTAATTTTTTTGCTTCTTTGGCGCCATAGGCTTTTGTAAGCCAATAACCTGTAATATGAACAATTGCCGGCGTAATAAAACCCCGCACTTTTCCTTCAATGACTAATTCTATTAATTTTTTTGCATTTGAATAATCTTTACGTTTCAATGTAAAGTCGAGTAAAACATTAGCGTCCAAAAATATTTTAGGAGCCATTTTTAGAAGATTGTTCTTTATAAAATAAATCTTTCAAATCTGCTTCGGGATCAATGGAGTGAGCTTTCAAATCTTCCACTAATTGCAGAATGTTTTTTTTCTTTTTTTTTGATTTCGTTATTTCTCTGAAGTGGTTTTCAACAAGTTCAGAAATGCTTTCGCCTTGTTTCTGAGCATAAATTTTAATTGTATTAAGAAGAGCATCGTCAATTGTAAGGTTTAATCTTGCTTTCATGTTTCAAATATACGCATTATTTTATTTCATACGCATTAACAATTATTTTATTCTTTAAAAGCATTTTAATTATAGTGGAAAATGTATTTTTCGAAGGAAAAATTATTTAGAATATTTTTTACTAAAATTTTTCTTTCATATAAATATGTTTATAAAAATCGGGATCGCCAATTAAATGAAAAATAAATGAAAACTTTTGCAGAAAAAATAATTTCCTTTAATAAAAAGGTAGCTTTTGAAGGTACTTTACCGAAGGGCGTTAGTATCATGAATCCTTTTAAAGAGAATCCTGAAGCGCTGAAAATTTCGTCTCAATTTTATAAAAAATTTTATAACGACCATCATCAAAGGCATATTATTCTTGGAATTAACCCAGGCAGATTTGGCGCCGGCGTTACCGGAGTTCCTTTTACAGATACCAAAAGATTAATCAACGAATGCGGCTTGGAATTTTCAGGAAAGCCCACTCATGAACCGTCCGCAACATTTATTTATGAAATGATCAATGCCTACGGCGGGACGAAAAAGTTTTATAAAAACTTTTATATTCAATCAATTTTCCCGTTAGGATTCACCGCTACTAATGAAAAGGGCAAAGAAGTAAATTACAATTATTACGACAGCAAAGAATTAACCGATGCCGTTTATGATTATATGATTGAAAACATTAAAACACAAATTAGTTTTGGTATCAGTACTGATTTGTGTTTTTGTTTTGGAACGGGTAAGAATGAAAAAGTTTTAAACAAAATAAACGACAAATACCAATTTTTCAAAAGAGTTATCGCATTGGAGCACCCAAGATTCATCATGCAATACAAATTCAAAACAAAAGAATTTTATATTGATAAATACCTTAACGCGTTTAATGAAATAAAGTAAAATTGCTTTCGTTAATTAAATCCGTAGATTTCTTCCGGCAATAAAAAATTTGTGTTAAAAAAGACTCATCTCAGCGTTTAAATTTACGTATCACTTAATTCTATTTACATTTGAAAATGAACATTAAAAAATACCCATGAAAAAAATACTTACGTTGTCTGCTTTGATATTATTTTCCTTTTCGCTTTCTGCGCAAACAGATTTATTCAAGAAAGCCGGTTCATTAATTTCAAAAAAATCGGGATCCGGTTTATCATCTGACGAAATCGTTTCAGGATTGAAAGAAGCGCTATCACTCGGTGCACAAAAAAGTGGCGATAAACTTTCTGCAACTGATGGTTTTTTTAAAGATGCTGCTGTGAAAATACTATTGCCAAAACAAGTTCAGGATGTGGAGAAAAAAATGAGAATGCTGGGTATGGGAAAGTTAGTGGATAATGCTGAACTAAGCATGAACCGTGCTGCTGAAGATGCATCGAAATCAGCAGCGCCAATTTTTCTTTCAGCTATTAAGCAAATGACCGTAACAGACGCGCTGAATATTTTGCGTGGTACAGATACTGCAGCTACTTCCTATTTGAGAAAAACAACTACGCCGCAACTTACCGATGCTTTTATGCCAGTGATAGAAGCTTCTTTGCAAAAAACAGATGCTAACAAATATTGGAAAGAAGTTTTTACAGCCTATAACCGTTTTTCAAAAGACCCCGTTGACACAGACATCAACAGCTATGTAACATCTAAAGCGCTAAACGGAATATTCTATTACGTAGCGCAGGAAGAAGTGAACATCAGAAAAAATCCTGCGGACAGAGTTACTGATATTTTGAAAAAAGTTTTTGCGAATTAAAGTTGTTTTATTGTACGAAGTTTGTATCGCAATAAATAGCTTTATATGATGAAGCAATTAGCCATTTCTTTTCTATTTGTTTGTATGAGCGCTTCCGTTTTCTCTCAAGATATTTCCGGTGCATGGAAAGGAAATATTGATGTAAATGGGACCCGGCTTCCTATTATTTTTCATTTTCAAAAAGACGAATCAGGAAAGATTGATGGAAAATGGGATAGCCCAAAACAGAATGCAATTGGCCTTCCTTTTAGTGATATTAATTTAAAAGATGATAGCATCCATCTTGTTATTAAAATGATTGCCGGTTCTTATGACGGCAAATTCGTTAACGCTGATTCTATCGCGGGCACCTGGGAACAAAACGGGAATAAGATTCCATTAAATTTTTCGAGATCGTCTCAGATTGCAGAAGAGGCAAAAAAACCTGTGCCGGTATATCCGGGAGAAAAAGAAATATCCATAATTTCCGCCGGAGGAAGCAAACTTTACGGAACGTTACTCTCGAAAAATAATCAGCAAAAAATCGCCATTATTGTTGCGGGATCGGGCCCTACTGACCGCAACGGAAACAGTACCATGGCGCCGCCCACCAATGAATATGAAATGCTTGCCCACAGCCTCGATTCGCAAAACATTGCAACGTTTCGTTATGATAAGCGAGGTGTTGGAAAAAGCACTTTCCCGGATTTCAAAGAAAAAGATATCGTGTTTGATGATTATGTGAAAGATGCTGAAAAAATATTTGATTATTTGCATGATACTTTGGGTTTCAAAAACATTTATTTTATCGGGCATAGTGAGGGTTCTTTGATAGCAATGCTTGCTTCGCAAAATCGAAAAGTGAAAGGTTACATTTCTATTGCCGGCGCTGGACAGCCTATTGATATTATTTTAGAAGAACAGATGCAACATCAACCGTTACCTGATTCAGTAAAGCAACAAATTCCAGTGATTTTTAATCAGTTAAAGCAAGGAAAAGAAGTTGATAATGTCCCGACCGATTTGGATCCTCTTTTTAGATCATCTGTGCAACCTTATATGATTTCCTGGTTGAAATATTCTCCTGAAAAAGAGATTAAAAAATTAAAATGCCCGATACTTATTTTGCAGGGCAGTTGTGATATACAGGTGAAAGAAGAAGATGCTAAAAACCTCCATCAGGCAAATAAAAAAAGCACATTAGAGATTATTCCCAACATGTCGCACACATTAAAGAACGCCGGTAATAATTGCATAGATGAAACCAGGACTTATACTGACGGAGACATGCCAATCAATAAGTTGCTGGTGGTAGATATTGTGAAGTTTATAGAAGAATAAGATTCTTTGTTGTTGAAAACACCTGGTTTATAGCGTTAGTCCGTTTTCAACTTGATGCCTTTCTAAAAAAATAAGACCAGGTGACTATTATAAAAGATAATGTTTCTCGGATCCGTAAAAATTCCTGAACATTTTCTTCAGAACAAATAATTTATCAATCCAATCATTCTCTCCCTTCTCTTTAAACTCATCCATATATTGTTCCACTTTTTCCACAGTATCCTCAGCATTATCCAACAACTGATTTGTTTTCTTTTTCAGGTCGTCATAAAATACTTGTCTATCTGCCTTTGGCATACTGAAAAATCTCGCAAGAGCCACGCCTGCGGCCGCTCCGATTATAAATGCCGCCACTTGATTGCTTTTTGTCATAATCTTAAAATTTTAAGTTCTTAGCTTTGCGCCATGTCGATAAGATCTTTTAAGAAATACTCATTACACAAATCGTTCCTGTTTTTAGGAATCGTTCTTTTTTGTTCGCCTGCTGATGCACAATTCTTCGCGCAGAAAAATTATCCGCAACATTATTTTATTTATCCAGTGGATGCAAGAATCAGCCTTGCGGCTAATTTTGGCGAATTAAGGCCTAATCATTATCACATGGGGCTCGATTGCAGAACCAACCAGGTAATTAACCGTCCTGTAAAAGCTGCGGCTGACGGTTATATTTCGCGGGTAAGTGTGGCTCCATTTGGCTATGGGCAGGCCATTTATATTAACCATCCGAATGGTTTAACTACGGTTTATGGCCATTTACATAGATTTAACCCGGCATTGGAAAAGTATGTAGAAGCACAGCAATACAAACTTGAATCATGGAATGTAGACCTGGAAATTCCGCCAGGATTGTTTCCTGTTAAAAAAGGCCAATTCATCGCCTATAGTGGCAGTACGGGCGGTTCTATGGGACCTCATTGTCATTTTGAAATACGCGACACCAAGACTGAGAAGGTTTTAAATGAACTTTTATTCGGTTTACCGATTCCTGATAATGTATCGCCAACCATTGTTCGCCTGGCTATGTACGATAGAAATAAAAGTACTTACAGTCAATCTCCGGCATTATTTGGATTAAAACAACTTAACGGGAGGTATGCAGTTGCACAAAATGTAATTGAAGTACATTCTGATAAAATTAGTTTTGGAATTTCGGCGAATGATAAACAAAGCGGCTCTAACAATCCCAATGGAATTTATGAAGCCATCATTTACCTGGATGGGCTTCCACTTTCGGCCTTTCAACTGGATAGTATTAGCTACGCTGAAACACGTTACGTAAATGCAAATGTGGATTATAAGACAAGGGCAGCCGGAGGCCCCTACATTCAACATCTTTCGCGGTTGCCGGGCTATCCCCAGGGAGTTTATAAAGATATCAATGGAGATGGCGTCATAAAACTTAATGACTCAAATGTTCATCAGGTAAAAATAGTGGTGAAAGATGCCAATGGTAATACTTCAGTTCTTGAATTTAAAATAAAAAAAGAATTGGTGCCTCTCCCTAAAAACCCTAATCCTTCGCTAACATACTATAATCAAAAAGAATTTATGCCGAACTCGGTAAATGTCTTCGAAAATGAAAATCTCCAGTTTTATTTGCCGGCTGCCACTCTATACGATTCTGTTGCATTCGCTCCATCTGAAAAAAAATCTGTTGCCCCTGATTCTTATTCCCAGGTATATACTATTCTTTCAGGCTTAATACCGGCGCAGGAATATTTTACCGTAAGGATAAAAGCGAATAAAACAGTAGATGAAAAAATTGCTGATAAAATATTAATGAAAAGGGTATGGAATGGTAAAAGCGAAGTGGCGAAAGCGACCCGTGCCGGTGATTGGTATTCTGCGAAATTTAATGCTTTCGGAGATTTTGAATTAATTGCAGATGAAGTACCTCCTGTTATTACGGTTAACTTTCAGGACAATGCCAATATTTCCCACCTTCACAATATTGTGATTACACCAAAAGATAATAATGATGAGATAAAAAATTTCCGTGCAGAACTTGATGGGAAATGGCTAATGTTTTCCAACGACAAGGGAAAAAATTATATTTATACATTTGATGAAAAATGCCCTGCCGGTCAACATGTATTAAAAGTTTCTGTTCAGGATGAAGCAGGAAACACAACTGAAAAAATAGTTCATTTCACAAGATAAAAATTATAAAAAATGACTCACTTAGCCGAAGGCGATAGAGCCCCTGATTTTAAAACGAAGGACCAAAATGGAAATGCTGTTTCTTTAAAAGATTTTGCTGGTAATAAAGTGGTGCTTTACTTTTATCCTGAAGACGATACCCCAACATGTACAATAGAAGCCTGCAATCTGAGGGACAATTATTCAGCACTTAAAAAAGCAGGATTGGTGATTTTGGGCGTGAGCCCCGATGACCAAAAGAAGCATAAAAAATTTGAAGAAAAGTACAATCTTCCTTTTACTTTACTTGAAGACCCCGACAAAAAAATTATTGATAAGTATGGCGTTTGGGGCGAAAAAAACATGTATGGCAGAAAATATATGGGGCTTCTGCGTACTACATTTTTGATTGATGAAAAAGGAATTATCATTAAAATCTTCAAAAAGCCAAAATCAAAAATCCACAGTGAAGAAATTTTAAAAGCGCTTTCTTAAATTAAAATCGGAAAATGGAATTTCTTATCAAAGAAAATTCATGGATTGCTAAACTGGCAGCAAAAAAATTAAAATCTGAGAATGTTGCCATTGTAATTGGAAAGACGATTCATCTTTACCATGTTTCAAAACAGGATTTTTTGAAAGATGAAAAATGGGTAAAACACGAAATGTGCCACATCGCTCAATTTAAGAAATATGGCTTTGTAAATTTCATTTTTAAATACCTGGTAGAAAGTATGAGAACTGGCTACTATAACAACAAATATGAAATAGAAGCAAGGAATGCCGAAGAAATCGATGTCGCGTAAATTTCAAAAGAATCTGTTTATATTAGAATAAAAATCTGCGTAATTTATTGATTTGCTGTGGCGCGACTCTATATTTTAATCTATGGTTTCAGAATTAAACTTTTGTAGCCATGAAAAAATATTAATTATTATCAACCGCGTTGTTCATTGTTATCAGATAAAAGTTACTTTTATTTGCAAATGGCTGCTCCATGAGGCATTCGTCTTTTAAAGCTTACCTATTGATTGCATACATGACAGAATAAAAACCGGTTATTAAGAAATTGAAATTAGAATCCAAATTAAAAAGCAATAACTCATTATGAACCTGCACGGCATAGATTACAGTATCATTGGCCTTTATTTTTTATTTGTATTAGGAATCGGGTTCTTGTTAAAAAAGAGAATCAAAACTGCCGACGATTTTTTAATGAGCGCGAGGAATATTCCCTTGTGGATCACCAGTCTCGCATTCATCTCAGCAAATCTTGGAGCGCAGGAAGTATTGGGCATGGCCGCCAACGGCGCAAAATATGGTTTATATACTGCTCATTTCTATTGGCTCGGGGCTGTATTTGCGATGGTATTTCTTGGACTGTTCATGATGCCTTTTTATTACGGAAGTAAAGCGCGAAGTGTTCCCGAATATTTGAAATTTCGTTTTGATGAAAAGACGAGAACCTTCAATGCGTTCACCTTTGCAGCAATGACTATTTTTTCTTCCGGCATTTCATTGTACGCGTTGGCAATGTTGATGCAGGTAATCTTAGGTTGGGATTTTAATGTTTCTATCTGGATTGCCGCGGGGATTGTATTGGCCTATACTTTTTTGGGCGGATTAACGAGCGCTGTTTACAACGAAGTACTACAGTTTTTTTTAATCGTGTTGGGAATTGCGCCGCTTGTGTATATTGGGATGCAGCAGGCCGGCGGATTACACGGGATTTTAGCAAATGTAGATAATGCTAAATTGCATTTATGGAAAGGAATGGGAAGTGCCTCAACGAATCCGATGGGCACTGATGCGTTCAGTATGATATTTGGATTGGGCTTTGTGCTCGCGTTCGGATACTGGTGTACCGACTTCCTGGTGGTACAACGCGCGATGATATCGCATAATCTTAACGATGCACGACGTACTCCGATTATAGCCGCATTACCAAAAATATTCATGCCGTTGATAGTAATTGTTCCCGGTATTATTTTGCTTGCGTTGCAAAAGCAGTTCTCTGGTTTTGAACTTCCCTTAAATGTAAACGGCCAGGTAGATTATAACATGACGCTTCCTTTGTTGCTCTCAAAATTGTATCCAAGCGGAATTCTTGGCGTGGGAATTACAGCCCTGATTGCATCATTCATGTCGGGAATGGCAGGAAATGTAACTGCTTTCAACACTGTATTTACCTTTGATATTTATCAAACTCATATCAAACCAAATGCAGGTGAGAAGCATTATCTGAACGTAGGAAAAGCGACCACTGTTGTAGGCATTTTATTATCCATTCTTACCGCATACGTAGCGAGAGGATTCAATAGCATCATGGATCTTTTACAACTTGTTTTCGGATTTGTAAATGCGCCTTTATTTGCAACTTTTCTTCTTGGAATGTTTTGGAAAAAATCAACAGCAAATGGCGCCTTCTGGGGCCTCTTATCAGGTACAGGAGCTGCCGCTCTTACTTATTCCCTTACGACAGCGGAAGGCAAAGGTGGTTCTATCGCAAACCTGCACACGTTCTATTCCGGAACCAGCCAGGCGTTTAATATTGCATGGATTGCGTTTGTAGTTTGTTTTATTGTAACGGCTGTTATTAGTCTTTTTACAGAAAAGAAACCGGAAAAAGAATTGGTCGGATTGGTTTACAGCCTTACACCACGGCAGCAGGACAAAAACCGTATCTGGTACAAAAATCCTTTATGGATTGCTGTTATAGTGCTTGTGATTACGCTGGCTTTAAATGTTATCTTCTATTAAATTAATAATAATGAATAAATTTTTTGATCTGCGTTTTGTTATCGGCGCATTTTTTCTGGTTGTAGGGATCATGTTATTAATCTACAGCTTCTTCAATGAGGCTGTAGCACATGCTGCGGTAAACAGATGGAGCGCTATCTTTTTTATTGTTTTCGCAGTTGTAATGATTCTATTATCATTTGATAAGAAACCGGAGGATAAGTTGTAAAATATTCGGATATTTAAATAGTTTTCTATTAGTAAACTTTTATTATCGTTGTGCTGTGTTTAATATAATTACCAGAAGGACATTGCTTGAATATTGTATAAAATACCCCGAAGCATCTAATGCATTGCAGGAGTGGTATCATGAGTTGACAAAGTATAGTTCCAGGAATTTTAACGAATTAAAAATGGTTTATAGTAATGCGAGTTTGATAGGAGATGATAGGGTATTTAATATTTTGGGTAACAAGTACAGATATTAATTTTAGTTTTTTTATCAAGCATCTCATCTACCCAATCTAAATATTGGTTGTATTCTTTTTTCGTCTTTATTATTTTCAGTTTATTAAGCAATGCTGAAACATACCCTTTAGAAAATCATCGCTATTTCTTTGTTTACTACGAGCAGATTTGTCAACTTTTAAAAAGTTGATAAATCTCAATTCACTTCCCTCAACTCTCTCCATCTTGAAGTATATCTGGGCGAACGAAATTCTTTCCGCATTTTCCAGTCAGTTTTTGTTCCTGCAGCTGCGAATTTTATTATATCATCCCGCATGCTGAAGTTAATATTATCTAATGCGTTCATCAAAAGGTTTTGATTGTTTTCTTTCTGGGGTACAAACAAATTACTTTGAACCGATTTGGCAGGGACAATGCCGCTTAACATTACACCTGCTTTTTTATATTCGCGTCCGGGCCGAAAAATTTGTTCTGCAAGTTTCAGTGCGGGAACAATTAATTCATTGGTGACGGATGTAGCTACGGGTAAAGTAGTATGGGCGCTTATATTAGTGCCGCGACTGAAGTTTACAGAATGATTTTCTTCTTTGGCTACCATAAAAATTTGCACTACCGAAGCAGCACTATTTTGCCTGCGCAATTTCTCAGCAGCCCGCGAAGTATAAGTGGCAAGCGCTTCTTTTATCTCATCAAGCCTGGTAACATTTCTTCCAAACATTCGGGTAGTGGCAATCATTTTTTTGTTGATGAGTTCATCTTTCATTTCTATGCAGGGAATTCCTTTTAATTCTTTTATAAGTCTGACGCCTACAACGCCTCCCATATTTTTGTAGGCCCATGCTTCCGGCATATTTCTTAATTCCCATGCGTTGGTTATTCCCCAACTCACGAGTTTATCAGCATACGCTCTTCCCACACCCCATATTTCTGAAACACGCGTTGAATCTAATACTTTTCTTATAGTTTCATTATCGTGAAGTGAATAAATACAATTCGTAGCAGCTTTGTTTTTTTCGCAAGATGGTTGGCAATCTTCGCCAGGGTTTTTGTTGGGGCAATGCCAACTGATACAGAAACGCCTGTCCATTTTTCCACAATTTTTCTAAGATGCAACGCATATTCATCAAGAGAATTTGTAGCTACTTTGCTCACATCTAAAAAAGATTCATCTACCGAGTATATTTCTACATTTTCGGTGCCTGCCAATATTTTTAAGGTATCCATTACGCGCCTGCTCATATCGCCATACAAATTATAATTGGATGAAAAAGTAGCTACGTCATGTTTTTCAATTAAATGCCTTGCCTCGAAATAAGGCCCGGCCATTTCTACTCCCAGTGCTTTCGCTTCGTCTGTGCGTGAAATAATACAGCCATCATTATTACTCAAGACTATCACAGGTCTTTTGCGCAAGTCGGGTCTGAAAACCCGTTCGCACGAACAATAAAAACTGTTACAATCTACAATGGCTTTCATTGGTTTTTAGTTTAATGAAATAATACTTTCTGAAAGCATAGAACACAGAATTTCTATTATTCCACATTAGCTTTGACGTTTTATGGTTTGTGAATCACATAAGTAACTACCCCCCAAATACCGAAATCTTCACAAGAAGCGTCAATATTTATCGGAGCCAATTTATTGTCGTCTACCAGCAAACGAATTTTATTATTTATTTTTTCGAACCGTCGTATTAATAAATCACCATTAAGAATGGCGATAATTACTTTACCATTAACAGGTTTTAAAGAACGGTCCACAATCACTACATCTTCTTTAAAAATGCCCGTGTCCTTCATGTTATCGCTATTTACACGCATAAAAAAAGTAGCGGGCTTATTGCGAATAAGTTCTTCATTAAGGTCAATACCGCGTTCCATATAATCATCGGCAGCTGCGCCAAATCCGGTAGCATTGGCAGTATAAATATCATGTTGGGTAAATCCTTTGGTTCCTCCTTGTTTGGAGGCGTAAAAATTATCAGGTTGCATAAATAAATTTGCTTGTTAACTAAAATAATTAGTAAATTTATACTAAAATTATTGACAACGAAAATCTTTATTATGAAAACTTCTTTCTTTTCCTCTCATTCCATTGTTAAAGAAATTTATGGGCACCGTCTGTCTGAATATTTGCTGGCAGTACAACCTGACGCTGATGTTTATGACAAAATATTAAATGAAAAACAAATCTTTTACGATGAGTATAAAGTACAGGAAATAATTAAAAAAAATCCTCAACTTATTGTGGCAGGGTTCCTAGTAAAAGAAGCCATGGAAGAAACCCTCAGCAGGTGGATACAGCGAATATGCAGCAGCCAGCAAAGATTTACGCTTACGCTAAATAATTACAGCGGGTTTCCTCAAAATAGCATTTTTCTTCGGGTGCAAAATGAACAACACTTTCAAAAACTTTCTACAGCGCTTAAAGAACTGAATCCTTATATCACTTCATGCGCGTGCCCTCCAATGCAATTTACTTCAAGGCTTCATATCAGGATAGCAGATGATCTGCCGGAAAATGTTTATGTAAACGCGCTAAAAAAATACGCACACAAAACATTTCATGAGTCTTTCACAGTAAATGAATTGCAATTGCTAAAAAGGAGAAATGAATATGATACTTACAAGCCCATTAGTGTATTCAGCCTTCAGCCTGCAAAAGATACCTGTAGTGTTTTATCATGATAAGAAAAATTGATGCTATGAATTCGATGAATTTAAAACAAATACCGGGCTATAACTATAATGAATACCTGCTCGTATTAAGTCCTCACGAAGCGCTGCAGGATAAAATCATGCAGGTAAAGAAAGAATTTTCTGAAAAGTACAAAGCAACCGTTGCTCTATATTCCAAACCACAGATTCCATTGGTAAATTTTATTCAGTTTGAAATGATGGAAGCGCGATTGGTAAATCGGCTAAAATCAATAGCGACAAGCTGCCATTCTTTTAAAGTTGACTTAAAAGATTACAGCAGTTTTCCAAGCCACACCATTTTTATAAATGTAGCGTCCAAACAACAGGTGCAGAATTTAGGGAAAGAATTAAAAACCGCGCAACAGTTAATGACGATTAACAAAGAAAATAAACCTCATTTTATGGAGAATTTTTCTATCACTGTCGCACGGAAACTATTACCCTGGCAATACGAAAAAGGATGGCTTGATTACAGAAATTCTCATTTTACCGGCTGCTTTATTGCCGATGGAATGTTGCTGTTAAAAAGAAAATTAAGGTCAGACGGAGACCGTCAGACCGGAAACTACCAACCCGTACAACGATTTGAATTTATGAATCTTCCTGTGAAGACTCAACAGGGTGATTTATTTACACAGTAAACAAGCCTGGCTACCGTCAGGCAGGTTTTTATTTACAATTCCTATTTTAGTTTCTTCATCGAATTAAATTAACTATGAAAAATAAACCATTAAAACAAGATCACTTCAAAGTTGCCGTCCAACAAAAGGAAGAAGAACAACAATATTTATCCGGGCGCGGCGCACAATTCAATACACAAAACAGATTTTTAAAAAACCATGAAGCGAAAGAAGAAATAGAGTCTATAGATGATTGGGAAGTTTCCAACGCAAAAACCCAGTACCTGGAGCAGCGGGTAAAAAGTATAGTGAATAAAGTGGATAGTCCTGACCTCGGTATGATGTACAGCATGAATCCTTATGCCGGTTGCGAACACGGATGTATTTATTGCTATGCCCGTAATGTGCATGAATACTGGGGTTACAGTGCCGGACTTGACTTTGAAAGCAAGATAATCGTAAAAATCAATGCGCCAAAGATGCTGCGTAAAACATTGATGCATCCCAAATGGGATCCGCATCCAATCATGTTGAGTGGTAACACCGATTGCTATCAGCCGGCGGAACAACAATATAGATTAACCCGTGGACTGCTTGAAGTGTGTAATGAATTTAATCAGCCGGTAGGAATTCTTACCAAGAATTCATGGATCTTAAAAGACAAAGACATCCTGCAGGAAATGGCAAAAAAAAGATTGGTATCCGCCATGGTGTCTATCACTTCTTTTAATGAAGACCTAAGACGAGTGATGGAACCAAGAACGGCCACTGCCAAACAAAGATTAAAAGTAATTGAGGAATTAAGCAATGCCGGAGTACACATGGGTGTAATGATGGGGCCAATGATTCCGGGATTAAATGAACATGAAATGCAAAGGATTATGAAAGAAGCCAGTGATGCAGGAGCAAAATTTACTGCCTATACTTTTATTCGTTTGAATGGCGCCATCAAATTTTTATTTCACGATTGGCTGTACAAAAATTTTCCTGATCGCGCCGATAAAGTTTGGCATTTAATAGAAGCCAGCCACGATGGTAAAGTAAACGACACGCGCTGGGGACTACGCATGAGAGGCGAAGGCGGCATTGCGGATATGGTAAATCAGCAATATAAAAAATATGGCAAATTGTACGGAATGAACGGAGAAAGATGGAAAATGAATCTGGATGATTTCAGGAGGCCGGGGGAACAGGGGAGGTTGTTTTAGCATCCTTGAAAATCGAAAATGGGATTTTTGATTTTCAAGGATAGGCGTATCTTTGTCAAATGATAGAAAGGCGGCTACAGAAAGAAATAATCGCTTTATTAAAGCAATTCCCAGCGGTAGCTATTTTAGGTGCGAGACAGGTAGGCAAAACAACCCTGGCAAAACAAATCGCAGGATTACAAAAGAAAACATCATTATATCTTGACCTTGAAAACCCGCTTGATGTGCGAAGGCTGGCAGATCCCTACACCTTTTTATCAGACAATAAAGACAAGTTTATTATTATCGATGAAGTACAAACTATCCCGTCACTATTTGCCGTACTCCGCTCAATTATTGATGAAGACAGGCGTAACGGAAGATTTATATTACTAGGCAGCGCTTCTCCGCAACTCGTAAAAGGCGTTTCAGAATCACTCGCCGGACGAATTGCGTATCGTGAACTTTCTCCGATAAACTTTATTGAATTGCCTGAAAAGATTAGTCGTAATAAACATTGGCTGAGAGGCGGCTTTCCTGCGCCGCTGTTAGCGAGGAGCGATAAAGTTGCCGCAGAATGGATGAGCAATTTTATCCGCAGCTATGTTGAAAGAGATCTGAGCTTTCTATTTGGGGTTGACCTCACCGGTAGTATTATTCGAAGAATACTAAGTATGCTGGCCCACGTGAACGGAAGCGTATGGAACGCAGAAATGATGGCTCGTTCTCTGGGTATAACTGCGCCTACAGTTAACCGTTATCTTGACTTCCTGGAAGGTGCATTCCTGGTACACAGGCTACCTGCATTTTTCGTGAATACACGCAAACGGCTGGTTAAAGCGCCAAAGATTTATATCCGCGACAGTGGCCTGCTGCACCACCTGGCTGATGTGCAAAGCATGTTTTCACTAAAGGGTCATCCTGTTGTGGGTTCGTCCTGGGAAGGTTATGTTGTTGAGCAGGTGAAAGAGTTAAAGCCCGCTGGTCTGGACTTGTATTATTACCGAACACAGGCCGGAGCCGAATTTGACATGGTACTTGCCAAAGGAATACATCCTGTAGCTTGCGCAGAAATTAAATTGAACAATGCCCCGGTTATCAGCAAAGGAAATTATCAAAGTATTGCGGATCTGAAAACAAAAATGAATTTTGTAGTGGTGCCGGATATAGAAGAGTATAAAACCAAAGAGGGGATTATTATCTGTAATATGCAAACTTTTCTTACCAAATATTTGCCGAAATTGAAATAGAGTATCCTTGAAAATCCAAAATGACATTTTTGATTTTCAAGGATAGAATATTTTGAAATAACCATCTATTAAAAAACATCTTTACAAACTCGCCAGGTTTTTTATCGCAATTAAATTGTCGGACCCGCATTTCTCCTTGAACACCCAATTGAATGATTTAGTTTAAAAGGTATAAAACTTATGGGTTATGTTGGCTGGCAAAAAAGAAAACTTTTGACCTGACTGAAACGATTAATTTTAGCGGCATTCAGGGGTATTTAGAAATCATTTCAAAAAAAAATCAAAAAACATTTTGCACTTTCAAAAAAATATTTCCATCTTTGCGTCCGAAAAAAATTAAAAAAATGCTCCGCATCACATCATATCAAAATAACAAAGCAGGCTTTAGTGCAGGGCTGCTTCATCTAAGGCGGGGTATGCGATTTATTTAAATAAACTTTTTATAAATAGTAAGACCCCGCTGATGCGGGGTTTTTTATTTGCAGTAAACAAACAAAAAATGGCAATTACTATTTTTTTGTACGACGATAATAAAGAATCAATACAGCGAACGTGTAATCATTAATCACAAAGATGATAATGCTTGCCCGGTCATGTAATAAAATTAATAACAGACCGGTTTTTTTATGCCCGGCTATAAATGAATTAAAATGGAAACAATTATAACCGCTGCCTTAACATTTCTTTTGATACAATCCAGTGGGTTTTTAAAAATGATTAAAATAAAAAGAAGAAAATCAGAAAATAGCAACCAGCTATTTGATCAGCACTTTATTGAGCCGAAAGTTTTCTTTATGAAACTGTTCAATGTTGTTCCCTGTGTAGCCTACATCGGGAATGTTGATACAAAAAAAATCTTCGAATTAATACAGGACGGGAAGTATGGGAAAGTAAAAGACGTGTACCAACGCATCTATCACGATTGGGAAGATGACAGAATTTGCTTTTCAAAAACCATATTTGTTATTGAAAATAAATTGATGGTGAAGCTTGAGGATGATTGGCTTGAAGTCTATTTCACCACGAAGGATTATGCGATGGCTAACAAAATGCTGAAGGAATTAAAGATGCTGAAAGCGCCTGAAAAGGAAAAGGATTACGAGATCAATATTATATCCTTAAATGGCCAACAGCTTGATCTGAAAACTTTAGCCATCAAGCCAACACATCTTGATATTGATCTTTATTACAATGATGATTTTAAAATAATAGATGCACTAATCAGGGAGAGGCTTGCAAAAGAAAATGACAAAGGAATTGTGCTGTTGCATGGTTTACCAGGCACCGGTAAAACGACTTATTTAAGATACCTGATTGGTAATCTCAAAAAGAAAGTAATGTTTGTTTCACCATCTGTGGCAGGTAATTTAATGAATCCTGAATTCATGGATTTGTTACTGGACAATCCTAATACAGTGCTTGTGATTGAAGATGCTGAAAATATAATTATGGACAGGAAGTATAGCAGCCACAGCAGCGTAAGTAACCTGCTTAACATCAGTGATGGTTTATTGAGTGATTGTCTGAATGTTCAGATAATCTGTACATTCAATAGCAACATTGGTTTAGTTGATAATGCTTTATTAAGAAAAGGAAGATTGATAGCAAGGTATGAGTTTGAAAAATTAAGTATTGAAAAAGCTGTTGCGTTAAGTAATCACTTAGGTTTAAAAAATGTAGTTAAGAGGCCAATGACGTTAGCCGAGATTACTAATCCGGAGGATAATTACCAGGAGCCAACTAAAACAAATGTGATTGGTTTCAGAAGGGAAATGTTGATGGAGAATTGAGTTAAGAGTCAACGGCGGCACTGCCCTGTGCCGCTGCCTCTTTTTTATAAAACAATGATGTTTTGGCAGAACTGGTCTACGCGTTGCGTTGAAGCCATAATCGATTCCTTGAGACAACATAAAAATGCATTATCGTCTTTATACAATTGTACTTTTGATAAAATTGTTTTAGAATGTCATTATTAGAAGTACAAAAAATCAGCAAACAATTACAGGGAGGTTTATTGATTGACCAGATTAGTTTCGGGCAGGAAGCATTGCAGAAGATCGCGATCACGGGTGAATCAGGCGCGGGTAAAACCACCCTGCTGAAAATGATTAGCGGGCATGCGCAACCAGATAACGGAACGATTTTATTCAATGGCACAAGAGTAATGGGACCGGAAGAAAAATTGTTGGCGGGACATAAAGAAATTGGTTACTTATCACAGGAACATGAACTGTTGCACAATTATAAAGTAGAAGACCTGGTATGGTTCGGAAATAATTTATCCGACGAAGAAGCGGCCACCTTATTTGAAATATGCCAGATTGACAACTTGATGAAGCGCAAAACTGATCAGCTTTCCGGGGAGAAAAACAGAGAATTGCACTATGTATGATATTGGCAAAATCGCCGAAGATGTTGATTTTGGATGAACCTTTTTCGAATCTTGAACCAATACATACGGAGATATTGAAAGCCGTTTTGGAAGATATAACAGAAAGATTGCAGATCACATGTTTGCTGACATCGCACGATCCGAATGATACGCTTTCATGGGCAGATGAGATTATTGTGATGAAGAAAGGCCGGATAATTCAGCCTGGCACACCGGAAGTTATTTATCATCAACCGGTGAATGAATATGTAGCAGGTATGTTTGGCAGGTACAATTTATTGACACCCGGACAAGCCACTTTATTTGGCATTGAAGCGAATGAGAAAGATGTAATTATTCGTCCTGAAGATTTTACCATTAGTACAAATTCAGAAAATGGCGTCAGCGGAATTGTAAAAAAGATCAGTTTTTGGGGAAGTTTTTATGAAGTAGAAGTGACAGTTGATGATTTTAAGATTATTGTGAGGACTGGGAAGAATGAGTGGAGGGTTGGCGAGAAAGCTTTTTTAATTGCAATATAAAGGCCTGTAGGTACGCGGTAGGCTTACGGCATAAATGAATATTATATATATCGAAAGGCAAAATTAAATTGTGAGCGCTAACAGACTACGCTGTACCCGTTTTTTGAGCGTGGCAAGATTCTAAATTTCAAGCTATGAGGTTTTTAAAATTCTTTCAAAATCCTTAAGTATTTATAGCACTTTTCCCGGAAAATTTATTTCCCGGTCTTTCATATCCTGAACCAAACTTCTTATCTTTGCGCAAAATTCAGAAGAAGTATGGGTTCCAAAAGCATGAAATCATTATTGGTAGCGGTTTTCAGCCTTTTTTTGCTGTCATTTTCACAAAGCGCTTTTTCGCAAGAAAACCACGATGGGAATACAAAAACAGAAGAAAAATTCGATCCGACCACGGCAATCCTAAACCACGTTCAGGATGCTTATGAGTTTCATTTCTTTTCTTTAGGCGATTTTCATGCTTCTATCTACTTGCCGGTAATATTGTATTCGCCACAAAAAGGGCTTTCAATTTTCTCTTCCAAAAGATTTGGGCACGATCACGACCAGGAATATGCGGGTTACAAAATGAAAGGTGAAAATGCCATTGTCCCCGTCGATGAAGGCGTGACAGTGTATGATTTTTCACTAACAAGAAATGTAGTGCAGACATTAATTGCACTGGCACTTTTTACTATAGTAATGGTGAAAATTGGTAATAAATACAAAAAAGGTCACGGAGTTGTTTCAGCCCCTTCAGGAGCCCAGGGATTTATGGAACCTATTATCATTTTTATCCGTGATAATGTGGGCAAAACTAATTTAGGTTCCAGGTGGGAAAGATACATGCCTTATCTTCTTACCGTATTCTTTTTTATTTTGATCAACGCTCTTTTTGGAATGATACCTGGCGCGGCTAATGTTGCCGGCAATATTGCTTTTACGCTTATTTTAGGCCTTATTTCATTGGTTGTCATTCTTTGCAGTACTACTACCCATTTTTGGAAACACATTTTATGGCCTCCGGACGTTCCTTTTTTGGTAAAGGTAATTTTAGTTCCTGTGGAGCTTTTTGGTGTATTTGTAATTAAACCCGGCGCATTAATCATTCGTCTTTTTGCCAACATGGTAGCAGGACATATTGTAATACTGGCTTTCATTTCATTGATTTTTATTTTTGGCGCCATGAGTGCAACGGCAGGTTATGGCTTTTCTCCTTTCTCAGTAATATTTGTAGTATTCGATTATTTTATAGAAATATTAGTGGCTTTCATCCAGGCATTCATTTTCACTGTTCTCACCGCTATCTTTATCGGGCAGGGATTTGAAGGAAGCGATCATGATGTGCCGACAAATGACCACGCTTTTGTATAAACTTTTTTATTCATTTCAAAACCAAGAATTATGTCACTAATGACTTTTTTATTTGAAGCTGGGTTCTCACACATGGGTGGAGCTATCGGCGCCGGTCTTGCCGCTGTAGGAGCAGGTATCGGAATTGGCCAGATAGGTAAGGGAGCAGTTGAAGGAATTGCCCGTCAACCGGAAGCTGCTAATGAAATTCGTGCTAACATGATCCTTGCGGCTGCATTGGTAGAAGGGGTTGCCCTTTTCGCAGTTATCGCAGGGTTACTGGCGGTGTTAAAACCAATAGGATAAGCATCAATTTTTTACTGCATCCAAAGTACAGGACGGAGGATGCAGTATTTTTTTTGAATAAAAAAAAGATTGAGAAAGTAAAAAATCGATAATTTGTTGCTTTACTGTTCATCAGTTTTATAGAATAAAAAATATTTAATAACTCATAATAAAAATCATGGAACTTTTACTTCCTAAACTGGGTTTGATTCTCTGGACACTTGTTGCATTTGTCATTGTACTTTATATTCTGGCTAAATATGCCTGGAAGCCCATTCTGAAATCATTGGATGAAAGAGAAAAAAATATCTCCGATTCCATTCTTTCAGCAGAAAATGTAAAGAAAGAAATGGCAGCATTGAAAAACGAAAACGAGTCTCTGCTCGCAAAAGCCCGCGAAGAAAGATCTCAAATGATGAGAGAAGCGAAAGAAACCCGTGATAAAATAATTCAGGAGGCCAAAGAGCAGGCCCGCAAAGAAACCAATAAAATAGTAGCCGATGCTCAAAGCGTTATCAATCAGCAAAAAATGGCCGCTATCACTGATTTGAAAAACCAGGTGGGAAATCTTGTTCTTGAGGTAAGTGAAAAAGTACTTCGCAGAGAACTGAGTAATAAAGAAGACCAGGAAAAGTATATCCAACAGCTTACTAAAAATGTAGAACTGAATTAAAAAAACGCAATGAACAATCCCCGTTTAGCGCAGCGCTACGCAAAAAGCCTGATAGATATTGGAACAGAATTAAAACAATTGGATGCTGTGCATAATGATGTTTTATTTTTGAAATCAATTGTTGTTAAAAGTCGTGATTTCGTTTTGATGCTTGATAGTCCGATCATCAATCCTGATAAAAAATACAAAGTGATTACCGCGATTACAAAAGGTAATATTTCTAAAATCACCGACACTTTTTTAAAATTGCTTTGTAATAAAAGCAGGGAAGCCAACTTGCCCGGAGTAATCACTTCATTTATACAACAATATAACGCTATCAGGGGCTTACACACAGCAAAACTTACTACTGCTGCTGCAATAAGTAAAGAACTTATTGATTCGTTTGTTGCCAAAATTAAAGCATCTACTTCTTATGATAATGTTGAGTTAGAAACAGTAGTTGATGATAAAATTATTGGCGGATTTATTTTGGAGATAGAAGGAAAATTGATTGATAACAGCATTCGCAGAAATCTGAATGATGTGAAAAAGCAATTTGAAAATAATGATTATTTGCATAAATTAAGATAAGCATTGGATAATATCAGACATAAAAAAACCGGGATGATGTCCCGGTTTTTTTATGCTATTCCCCTCAATTTTTATCTTTATTTTTTAACGGTAAACAATTGGTTCTTTGGAACTACTTTCACTTTATCACCGTTTTTTAAAGTTTTAGAAACCACCTCATAAGGCCCTGTTATCACTTCATCGCCTTCTTTAAGTCCGTCTGTAATTTCAATATAGTTAATATCCTGGATACCGGTTTTTACTTTTTGCTTTGCCACTGTGCCATCTGCACGCAAAATAAATACTACCACGTCCAGATCATTGCCGCCGGAACTACTATTATCAATGTCTGAATTATTGTTTGCAGTTGCGTCATTCATGCTATTGCTTTTTGCCGAATCACTTTTTTCACGGGTAGTTACGGCATTAATAGGTATCGACAAAACATTGGTGTGTGTCTTTGTCTGTATATCTGCGCTTGCACTCATACCCGGACGAAAAGGAAGTCTTTTTTTAGCGCTTATCAAATCTTTGTAAGAGTCAGGATTAAGCCTGATGTAAACTTTGTAATTAGTAACATCGGTGCTCGTATTGGAAAGATCGCTTTGAGTGGAGGCGCCATTATTACTACTTGCTATTTGCGTTACCACGCCGGTAAATTTTCTGTCATTATAGGCATCTACCTCAATAGTAGCGCTATCGCCAAGATGAACTTTGGGAACATCATTTTCACCTACATCTACTCTTACTTCCATTTTGCTCATGTCGGCAATACGCATCATTTCCGTACCGGCCATCATAGAACTACCCACTACCCGTTCTCCTTTCTTTACACTTAATAAAGAAACAATTCCATTCATAGGCGATACGAGGGTTGCCAGTCTCAAATCTTTATTGGCTTTTTGAAGTGCCGCCTGGGCACTTTGTACACCAGCGCTACTCCCTACAATACCTTCTTTTGCAGCTTGCAAATTGGCGACTGCAGATTTATATGCGGCATCAGCAGTGTTAAATTCATTCCTTGAAATTACTTTCTCATCATACAACTGCTTTTGCATATTGTAAGTTTCTTTTGCCTGGTTCAGGTTAGCTTCCAAAGCTCCGATTGATGCCTGCGCATCTGCTAATTGTGCCTGCTGCTGCTTTACAATAGCTTCAGCCTGGTCTCGCTGTGTTACATAAATATCACCATAAATTTTCGCAACCACCTGTCCCTTCTTTACACTGTCTCCTTCGGCCACTTCGAGTTCTACGATTTCGCCCGAAATATCGGGGCTTAACTTCACTTCCACTTCAGGATATACTTTTCCACTGGCGTTTACGGTTTCCACAATAGTGCGGCGCGCCACTTTTTCTGCTGTTACTTTTATTCCTTCGTCTTTACCGATTACTCCCGTCTTTTTCAGCACAATCAACAGCACAATCAATATCCCCAAGATAATAATTATCCATTTAAGAGTTTTATTCATGACAACGCCTCCTTACCTGTCCGAAGAAAGGTTTTATTTATATTGTTTTAAAAATTATTTGGATTCAATACACTTCATAAATTGTTTCAAAACAAGTTCGCTAATTTTAAATTCAGTTATAAGTTTAGTTTATAGAAAAATTCATTAAATCTAAAATTATACATTCTACCCAGAGATATTCTTTACTCCAGTTTCAATCCTAACCCCTTATAATATTCCAATACTTTCATTTTAAAAATATAATCAAATTGGTTTAAAACATATTGAAGTTTTGCAGTAAACAAACTATTTTGATTGGTTATTAATTCGAGGGTTCCTATCATTCCGACATTGTATCTCAGCAATGTAAAATCATAAGTTTTTTGAGCCGATTCGACGGCTTTAGCCGAAGAAGTAAATTTTTCCCTGGCTACTATCGCCGCGTTGTAAGCCTGGTAAATATCCTGCTTCAGGGTTTGATTATCCAGATCTTTTTGATATTGCAAATTTTTGACGTTAATCTTTGATCGCTGGTAACTGGCTTTACTCTGCCACCCATTGAATATTGGCACTGAAATACTGAGGCCGATTGTCTGGCCAAAATTATCATTAAACTGCGTGCCAAGGCCAGGAGAGGTAATATACATTTTTTTGCCATTGGTGAACACAGGTTGTTGTATATTATAACCGCTAATTATATTTCCCATTCCGTCAGTAACCACCAATCCGCTCGGTTGATAACCATTTGGTACCTGTGTGTAATAAGGTGTTCTGGAATATCCATAATTGTTACCGAGACTTCCGAAGGCAGAAATACTGGGATACAGAGCGCCTTTGGCTGCAAGCATATTTTTTTCCGCAGCTTTTATATTCATGTCGTTCATTCTTTGTTGCGGCAGATTTTTCAATGCTGAAGCATAAACATCCTGGGGCTGCAAATCGCCGATAGGTTCCAATGGAATTTTCTCTATAGGAGGCTCATCAATATCAAACGAGTCCGCGGCATCAACATTCATATAAGACATCAACACATACTTCGCTTGGGTCACATTTCCGGTAGCGGTAATCAGGTTGGAGGTGTCATTGGCCAATTGGGATTCTATTTCTACAGCATTTAATTCCGGCAAAGAACCGGCGGCCACCTGCTTATTTACAATGTCTAATTGTGTACGGGATTGTTTCACCTGTACTTCCGCAATCTTTTCCTGTTCGCGCGACAGTAGCACCTGTAAATAAGAATTAGCGACCGATAACGCGATATCATCTTTCAACTTCTCTGTCGCAGCTTTGGATGCTTCCAATGACCATTGATTGGCAAGTATGGTATTCTTTTTTGAAAACCAATTAAAAATTTCGGCACTCGTTTGAAAATTTAAACCCACCGTAAAATAATTTTGATTTTCCAGGATACCGGTTGATGGGTTTTGCGATTTACCAAACCTATAGCCATCACTGTTACTAAAATTGGCGGAGGGTATTTGCGAAAGTTTACTTTGTTTGTAAGTGATAGCCCCCAGGTCCGACTGCAACCCTGATTGTTTTATGGAAATATTATGATCCATTGCATACTGCACACATTCCTGCAATGTCCATTTTTTTTGAGCAGTACCTGCAAGTGCTATAGAAAAAAGAAAGATAAATATTCTAAATTTTTGCATTTGCAAATATAAAAGAACCCTTTTAAGGAACTGCACGAATAGACAAAAAACTTGATAAGTGGTAAAAGCATTATCGGACGCACAAAAAATTTATTCCGTAATCTTTAAAAACCCAACTTTCGCAGGCGGATATTCAATCCAGCACTTTTTCCATTTGCATACTTCTCGACCCTTTTACCAGCAAAAGAACATCCTTAATGTTTTCTTTTTTCAGCCAGTCGCCTGCCTGTTTTGAATTTTCAAAATGAATATAAGAATTATCTACTTCTGAGAAATTTTTCCCCACAAGAACAACTGCTTCCCATTTGTTTTTTTCAATTAAGGAAACAATGGCCGCATGTTCTTTCAGGCTGTCTTCCCCCAGCTCTTTCATATCCCCTAACATCAGGATTTTCTTATCTCCTTTCATAGCAGCAAAATTCTCAATGGAAGCCTTCATGCTTCCCGGATTGGCATTATAGGCATCCAAAATAATTGTATTACTATCAGATTTTATCAATTGTGAGCGACTGTTGGACGGTGTGTAATTTTCTATTGCAGTTTTAATTTTAGCGAAATCAATTTTAAAATATTGGCCGATACACACAGCTGCCAACACATTCGGCAAATTATAAGTGCCTACCAGGTTAGTTTGGATGGATTCTGCTGAATTTATTGCTACTTCTATAAATGGATCGTTTTTTATAAGTCTTCCGGTAATTGTTCCCCCCTTGCTTCCATAGTGTACCGTCTTTTGCAGATGGTTGCCTAATTCTACAACTGCCGGATCATCTTCATTTACGAAAGCGGTTCCGTTATTTAGATTGAGAAAATCAAAAAGTTCACCTTTCCCTTTTTTTACATTTTCCGCGCCGCCAAAGCCTTCAAGGTGTGCCTTGCCGATGTTAGTGATGAGGCCATGTGTTGGCATTGCATATTCACAATAACCTTCAATTTCTTTCAAATGATTGGCTCCCATTTCTATTACTGCAAACGCTGCATCGGGCTGTATTCTTAAAATAGTGAGCGGTACGCCTATATGATTGTTCAGGTTTCCCTGGGTAGTGTATGTCTTAAAAGTGGAAGACAATACTGCATGTACCAATTCTTTGGTGGTGGTTTTTCCGTTGCTTCCGGTGATGGCGATAAATGGAATATGAAACTGCTGACGGTGAAATTTTGCAAGTTGCTGCAAGGCCTTCAAAGTGTCATCCACTTTGAGTATCCTATGGTCAGAAGATGACACCTGTTCATCTGCTATTACGTAAGCAGCGCCCTGTTCCAGCGCCTGTTGCGCAAAATGATTTCCATTAAAATTTGGCCCCTTTAAAGCGAAATAAAGATCATCTTTTTTTAATTTCCTGGTATCGGTTTGTATAGAAGGATACTGTTTATAAATTTTATAAATCTCTGCAATGTTCATGGATCAAAAACTATGTTTTGGTAAAAATAAAACTTAGACAGATTGAATCGTTTTTATTTTTTAAAAACTGGCCTGATAAATTAAAATTATTTTATGCCGGACTGCGAGTTTACCTCTTTCCCTCGTAATAATTACATTGCTGCAGCGAGCCCAATCTGATTCTTAAGGGAACATTGGTGGCTTTTTCAAATTTCATTTCCTGTTTGCAAAAAAAACCATACTTACAAGTAGCTAAATCTGCGGGGACCCGGGAATTACCCCGGGGGACGCTACTCATTAAAAGACGGTCCGAAAAAATGTTAACATAATGAAAAGAATCTGAAATATTTTTTGATGGATTATTGCTGTTGACAACCGCGGCTTGCCCATTGGAAAGGCTGGCCGAAAATAAAAAAAACAGCAGCAGGCCACAAAATTTGTTCCAAAAAAACATATCGTTACTTTTGCATGTAAATTTACAACTTATAAAAAGAAAAGCACAATATGTCTTTAGGCCAGCGTTTACAGCAAAAGCTTTTACAAAAACTATCTCCTCAGCAAATTCAATTGATGAAATTGCTACAGGTACCTACGGCCCATCTTGAGGAAAGGATAAAGGAGGAACTTGAAGAAAATCCAGCGCTGGATGCGGGTGAGGATGGATATAATGAACCTGCGGGAGAATCAGACGACGATTTTGAAAGCATAGAGAATAATGATAATGACGGCAGCGAGGACGACTACGATAAAATTGATATCAGCGAATATGTAAGTGAGGGAGATGACGAGCCGGGAGATTATAAATACCGCGATGATAACTATGGAGATCCTGAGGATAAAAAAGTAATTCCACATAAAGTGGAGACCTCTTTTTATGACACCTTAAAATCCCAGTTATTAATGCTTCAGCTTACCGACAATGAAAGGGTAATAGCGGAGCACATCATTGGGAGCATAGATGATGATGGATACCTTCGCCGCGACTCTGCATCTATTAGCGATGATCTTGCATTCAGGCAAAACATAGCTACGAATGAAAAGGAGATAGAAAAATTAATAGAACTGATACAGAAATTTGATCCACCTGGTGTAGCGGCACGTGATCTTCAGGAGTGCCTTCTGTTACAACTAAAAAGAAAAGAAAAAGATGGAGCATCGGTTGGTACTGCTATCGAAATAATAGATAAATATTTCGATGAATTCACCAAGAAACACTATGAAAAAATTCAAAAAAACTTAAACCTGGATGATGATGAGATTAAAGAAGTAATTAACCAGATTATTAAGTTAAACCCTAAGCCCGGAGGAGAAGTTGGCGAAACTAACAAGCTGCAAAGCTATGTGATACCGGACTTTTTTGTACTGAATAATAACGGAAAATTAGAAATTACGCTTAACTCGAAAAATGCCCCTGACCTTCGTATCAGTGAGGGCTACCGGGATATGCTTAAAGATTATGACCGTGGTGATAAGAAAGACAAACGCCAAAAGGAAGCGGTAATGTTTATTAAACAGAAAATCGATTCAGCCAAGTGGTTTATAGATGCGATTAAGCAAAGGCAGCATACTCTGTTAAGTACGATGCAAACGATAGTCGATTATCAAAGGCAATTTTTTCTCACCGGCGAGGATATTGATTTAAAGCCGATGATCCTGAAAGATATTGCCGAAAGAACCATGTTGGATATTTCTACTGTCAGCCGGGTGGCTAACAGCAAATTTGTACAAACAGAATTTGGCACCTACCGTTTAAAATTTTTCTTCAGTGAAAGCCTTGTCACCGATAGCGGAGAGGAAGTAAGTACCCGGGAAGTGAAAAAAATATTAAGCGACATGATAGAAGAAGAAAGCAAACAAAAGCCTTTGAGTGATGAAAAACTGACTGAAGCATTACAGGAAAAAGGATACAATATTGCACGGCGTACTGTAGCCAAATACCGCGAGCAGTTAAATATCCCGGTAGCACGGTTAAGAAAAGAACTTTAATTATGGAGCAACATATTATTACCGGGGACGGAGATATCCAACACATCGCGCCCGTGGAAAATGATCTAAAGTTCCCGTTGGCGGTAAACTGGCTGGCACATTTTTTTTCGTTTATTTTTCACCCGCTTTTCATTCCTGTAATCGCTACATGGTTTCTAGCTTATATACAACCGGGCTATTTTACAGGCATCTCTCCACACGACAAATTACTCATTGTGATACGCGTAGGGTTTAATACCGTCTTTTATCCTGCTTTCACCGTGCTCCTATTAAAAGCACTCGGATTTATCAAAAGCATCTTGTTGAAGACGCAACGCGAAAGAATCATTCCTTACATAGCTACTAATATTTTTTATTTTTGGATGTTTTTGGTTTTCAAAAACCAACCTGAAGTTCCTGTAATTCTTACGGGGTTTATGTTTGGCGTCTTTATAGCTTCCTCCGCCGCGTTGATCGCCAACATATATTTCAAGATTAGCATGCACGCTTTGGGAGTAGGATCATTATGCGGACTGATGCTGATTATTATTTATTCCGGATTTTCTTTTGCGATTTTTCTAACAGTTATGTTAGTTTTTATTATCACCGGAGTCGTTTGTACTTCGCGTATGATAGTAAGCGACCATAGGCCATTTGATATTTATTCCGGAATATTTATAGGCATTTTATGCCAAATCATCGCCTTTGGTATTTTTTCATAACAAGTGGCACACCTTTTTGAAAACTGTTTTGTAGTAAACCAACAAATTAATCGAATTTCAATTTGATGTAGCATCAATTTCAACAACGATGTTGGCATCATAGTCGTTCGATTTTAATGAGTGGAGTTAATAAACTTTGCTACATTATCATGCAGTAATTTGAGCGATTCAGGGTGTAGGTAAACCATGTGCCCGGAAAAATAGTGCGCATATTCTATATTTTTTTGAAAAGACTTTGGCATAGGAAGATGTTGCATTTCAAATTCACCCTCAAAATAAGGCGTACCCAAATCAAAGTAACCCATATTCAGCATTACCTTCAGGTCAGGATTATATATCATTGCGTGAGCAAGGTCATTCATCACATTCGGGAAACCTATAAATCCTTTGCGTTTAAAATCCCATGGGTTCACATTTCCAAATGTTTTGTATTCCATGTCTTTTCCGAACTTAAGCGTGGTACGCACATAATTATTAAAAGTGGCGTTAAATGCCGCGTCGATATAAGAATCCATAGGATCATACTGGGCATTTTCACTTAGCGGATCTATGGCGTCCCCCGAAAAACGCGAATCTAAACGTCCGGTAATCTGGCTACTATCTCCAAGTAAAGTTTGTTCAAATTGCGGTCCTGTAACCCGGAGATTTGCTTTTTGTATATACGCTACCGGTAACCCCGTATAATTATGCAGCTTCTCAGCTATTTGGTTAAAAGACGCTTCATCAATGGTGGCTCCTTTGTTAAGCGCCAGCGCATAATCATTCATGGCAAAATGTTCTACTTCTTTCAGGAAGGGTACCAGTTCTGCAGGTTGATTGGGAAGCTTATGATGGTACCACGCGGTTGCCGCAAAAGACGGCAGTATCAATTCATAAGGGCGGTCGAGCCCCGGATTTTCTCCTGTTGTTTCAGTCATATTACCATACGTCAATAATTGCGAAAGCAAAATCACACCGGCAAGTCCAACTCCCTTGTTCTGCAGCAAATTAGCAACTACTGCTGAACGGAACGTGCCATAGCTTTCGCCAAAAAGATATTTGGGTGAATTCCACCTGTTGAAATCTGTAATGAATTGCGTAATAAATGAAGTAAACGCCCGGCCATCCTGGTCTATTCCGAAAAAATCTTTTGGCTCTCCGGTGCCTCCCATTCTCTTTGTAATTATTTTTCCAAAGCCCGTCCCCGGCGCATCTATAAAAACAAGATCGCTCGCGTCCAAAAGGCTATAATCGTTATTCACTGTCCTGTAGGGCGCTTTGGTTCGTGAGGTATCATTTAGGTATACCCGCTGCGGTCCCCAGGCTCCCATGTGAAGCCAAATAGTAGAACTTCCCGGGCCGCCGTTGTAAACAAAAGTAATGGGTCTCAAAGAGGCATCTTTCTCATCATCCTTAAAATAGGCGACGTAAGACATGCTAATAGTAGGCGTATCCTGTTCATTTTTAAGAACCAAAGTGCCTGCTACGGCTTCGTAACTAATGCGTTTACCCTCTACCGTTACACTACCGTGAGTAACTGATTTTTGAGGTTTTTTGTAATTATTAATGCTGTCCTGTTTTACATCTACTTTTACAGTAGTCGTAGTGGTTTCCTTTTTTTGTTGCGCATAAGCGCCTAAGCTAATTGCGGAAAAAAGAATTCCGGTAACTAAAATTTTTAAGGATTTCATTTTGAATTTTTTTGAAAAAAATTACTGGCTAGATTACTCAAATATAATTTATTTGAAATTAATGTTCGCCGTCGATTACCTTTTTGCAGAAATTAATTTTATTGAACATAAAAGAATAGGAATTCCTATTATTTCTTCGTTTACTATCAAAAGAAATTGCAACTCAAATCAGCAGTTGAAAAGCTATTTTAAGTGAGGTCAATTGTTCTTTTATATTAATACCGTTGTTTCAGAACCTGGTAAAAATCCATTTAAAACCGAGCGCTGTAGCAATTCCCACGACGGCTGTACCGATCCACAGCACTGAAAAGCCAAAATGCTCCGCCACAAAAGTGCCTATCAATGGTGAAAAAACAAAAGCCGTAGAAAATGAAAGCGCGTTTAATCCCATGTAAGCGCCTTTCCGATCGTTGGAACCGCGTTTAACCGTTACCGTAGCCATAAACGGCATCGCAAAAATTTCTGACAGGCTCATGATAAACATTGCCAAAAATAAAACCCATTTTCCGGAAGGAACGAGGAGAATCAAAAATGAGATCGCGCCTAAAAATACACCCATAGTGATAACAAATGATGACCGCATATTTCTTTCTGCAATCTGCACTAATAACATTTCCAAAAGAAATACGACCAGGCCGTTTGATGCCAAAATCAACCCTATACTTCCTTCACTAAGATGGTGAACTTTTCTGTAAAACAGGGGAAGCGTACTCAGCATCTGAAAAAAACAAATACTATACAAACAGCAAAACAAACTATAGATAAGAAAAGGTTTATCCTTCCACGGAGATATGCCGGTCTTTATCTTCTTTCTATCTTTTGCATGATGTAAGAGTTCCCTGTTTTTATTGACCGGAAGATCTTTAAAATAAATATAAAAGAGTAATCCCGCAAGGAATGCGGTGATGCCATTGCCGTAAAATAATAACTTAAAAGATATGGCAGCCAATATCCCGCCCAATGCCGGTCCTATAGAAAATCCCAGGTTAACTGCCATTCTATTGAGCGAAAAAGAACGGGTAATATTTTCCGGCCGCGCATACACGCTTATTGAAACAGAGTTGGCAGGCCTGAATGTTTCGGTGATAATGCTCAATACAAAGACTCCAATTGCCAAACTCCACACCTCTTTTAAAAGAGGTAATAAAAAGAAGATCGGTACTGACAAAATAATGCTACTCAATTGTACCCTGAAATGCCCCACTTTGTCTGTAAGCCAACCACCCAAAGCAGAACCCGCCATTGCGCCTAATCCAAAACAGCTCAATACCACACCTGTTTGTGAAAGCGTGAATTTAAGTTCAACAACCATATAGACTCCCAGGAATGGCAACACCATAGCGCCAATTCTATTGATCAACATTACTGCTGACAACATCCATGATGGCCGGGACAATCCCCGATACGAATCAAAATAAATTTTGGCTAAACGATTCATTGATCAAAAATAGTATGTAAAAATAATGGACTACTCTTCATATCGTGCATAAGATTTAAACAGCTTTCATTTTGTAAATTTACCCAATGAAAATCCTTATTTACGGCGCAGGCGTCATCGGAAGTATTTATGCCGCAAAACTTTTTGAAGCAAAAAATGATGTCACCCTTTTAGCGCGCGGAAAAAATTATCAAAGTTTACAACAGAACGGGATAGTCATCAATGAACACTTAACAGGTAAGAAAATAAGCGTTCATATTCCATTAATTCAGCAATTAGAGAAGAATGATTTTTATGATTTAGTAATCGTAACCGTAAGGCTCGACCAGTTAGAAAGCGTAATACAAGATTTAAAAAATAATATCGCCTGCTCTTTGGTCATGATCATGCTCAACAATCCTGATGACATAAGTACGATAACGGAAACATTGCATCCAAAGCACATCATTCTGGGGTTTCCGGGAGTGGGCGGAATTCGCGAAGGAGACACCATCAATTTTACCCGGATAAAACAACAAAAAACGACTATCGGGGAAACAAACGGAGAAAAAACGACTCGAATTAAAAACATAAAAGCGCTTTTGGAAAAAGCCGGATTTGAAGTCGCAATTAATAATGACATGCAGGCCTGGCTAAAAACACATGCCGTTTTTATAGCTTGCATTTCAGCAGCAATTATTAAGGAAAACGGCGACAGCATCCAGTTAGGAAAAAATAAAAACAGCGTAAGATTAATGGTGAAAAGTATTAACGAAGGATTTAAAGCGCTGAACGCACTTGGAATAACCATTACACCTTTCAATCTAAAAATCATTTTTATGATAATGCCACAATGGTTTTCTGTTTCATATTGGCAAAAAGCAATGCAAAGCGATATGGGTACTTTAGCGATCGCGCCTCATGCTAATGCCGCAAAAAGTGAAATGCAATTGGTGGCAAAAAAAGTATTGAAAACAGCACATTCATCTTCCGTTGCCACACCTACTCTGGATCAAATGCTTTCCGAATTTATTAGTACAGACTGAAAAAAATTGAAAAGCGACACAACATTATTGGAGTATGTAACGACTTTTGAATTAATTTCAAATTATAATTGAGTTTTCCTTTTACGATACAAATTGGTGGCAATAAAATTCTCTGGCACGTTCTGCTGGAGGCAATTGGTTTTATAGCCGGGTACAGATATTTTGTCTATTTACGGGCAAAGCAATCCGATACAATTGACAACGAAAACAGAACATGGATTTTAATAGGAGCTACTTTCGGAGCGCTGCTGGGCAGCCGTTTGATAGGCGGCTTGGAAAACCCTCCCGGCATGCTTGCCTCAAAAAATATACTGGCGCATTTTTATGAAAATAAAACGATAGTTGGTGGGTTGCTCGGTGGCCTCTTTGGAGTAGAGGTGATAAAAAAAATCATTGGCGAAAAACAAAAAAGCGGCGATTTGTTTACATACCCGATCATTCTCGGAATGATGATCGGACGAATTGGTTGCTTTAGTATGGGAGTTTATGAAGAAACTTATGGAACGGCAACGATGTTACCCTGGGGCATGAATTTAGGCGATGGCGTTTTGCGACATCCGGTAGCACTATATGAAATTTTTTTTCTTGGTTGCACCTGGATATTTTTAGTAATGTTAGAAAATAAATTTGGTTTTACGCCCGGGACAAAGTTTAAACTCTTTTTGATATTCTATCTTTTCTTCAGGCTGATGCTGGATTTTATAAAACCTAATTTTACATTTTCATTCGGATTGTCTACTATTCAGTTAGCCTGTATTGTAGGATTAATTTATTATTCACCGTTTATTTTTAATCCCAAAAAATTGCTTTTGACAAAACCAAAATATACCTGATGCCGGAAAGACCTTATACCTACTACGATTTCACTTTAAGCATCTGCAGCACCTGCCTTCAGCGTGTGGATGCAAAAATCATTTTTGAAGATACCAACGTTTTTATGCTAAAAACCTGTCCGCAACATGGTTTTGAAAAAGTATTGATAGCAACTGATATTGAATATTATAAAAATATCCGCAACTACAATAAGCCTGGGGAAATTCCTTTACAATTTAACACCAAAACACATTTTGGTTGCCCTTATGATTGCGGCCTTTGCCAGGATCATGAGCAACACAGTTGCCTGACAGTTTTGGAAATTACCGACAGGTGTAACCTTACTTGCCCCACCTGTTATGCTATGAGCAGCCCGCATTACGGCAGGCATCGCACGATAGAGGAAGTAGAAAAAATGCTGGACATAATCGTTGCTAGCGAAGGCGAGCCCGATGTGGTACAAATAAGTGGAGGTGAACCAACGATACATCCTGATTTTTTTGCAATCCTCGACATTGCTAAAAAGAAACCAATTAAGCATTTAATGGTAAATACCAATGGCATTCGCATTGCAAAAGATTTTGAATTTGCCAAAAGGCTTGCTGGCTATGCACCGGATTTTGAAATCTATTTACAGTTTGATTCTTTTAAACCGGAAGTGCTGAAACAATTGCGGGGCAAGGATTTAACCGACGTAAGAATGAAAGCATTGGAACATTTGAATCGGCTAAACTTGTCCACCACACTGGTGGTAACGTTGCAAAAAGGTATGAATGATGATGAGATTGGTAAAATAATTGAATTCGCGTTGAAGCAACCTTGTGTGAGAGGCGTCACATTTCAGCCTACGCAAATAGCAGGCAGAACGGAACATTTTAATCCGCAAACAGACAGACTTACATTAACAGAAGTAAGAAAGAATATTTTATCGCAAACGGATATTTTTTCAGCAAATGACCTCATACCGGTGCCTTGCAATCCTGATGCTTTAGCCATGGCATATGCGCTTAAGCTGAATGGCCAGGTTTTTCCAATGACGAGGTATATTGATCCCGCGCATTTGCTGGATAAATCAAAAAACACCATAATTTACGAGCAGGATAAAATGCTTCATCAACAACTAATTGATATTTTCAGTACAGGAATTTCAGTGGATAAAGTGACAGAGAATTTTAACCAGTTGCTATGTTGCCTTCCTCATATCAGTGCGCCGGGGTTAACCTACAATAATCTTTTCAGGATCATCATTATGCGGTTTATTGATGCTTATGATTTCGATGTAAGGGCTATTAAAAAGAGCTGCGTACATATTGTTCATAAAGATGGAAGAATCATTCCATTCGAAACAATGAATTTATTTTACCGGGATGACAAAGAAATTCGCCTAAAGGAGTTACAGAAAGAAAGAGAAATGGTTTTGGCTTGAAAATAAAGGACAGATCAAAAAATCTTATCAATATGCTTAGTAAAAAAGTGGTCTTATTTGTTGCAATTTTTTTTGCAGGGATTGTTCTGGTTTCGCTTATTGCAAATTGGGGTGGTGCAGGGTTAGGATTGATTTCCTTTCTCTTTGGAACACTCAACCTGTTTTTGGCCCTGGGATTTGCATTGCTGAAAAAAAACAGGGAATCCAGAACGTTCTTTTTGATGGGCGGCGTACTTTTTCTAATTGGATTTGGGTTATGCTCCGCTTTTTCTTTTAATATGCATTAAAACTATCCTGCAAAAGTGCGGGACGAGAACGCTTTTAAATCGGCATAGCTCATCTAAAAATTCCAGACACCTTCAGAAAAAAATTACAGCCCGCTAACAGTAAGACCTACTTGTAAAAGTCTCATGTTGGGCCCGGTTTGGGGTTTTAAAATGGTATTTAGCTGATACGAGCCAAACAGAGAAAAAATGCCATATCCTACTCTTAGCGTTCCCATGAACTGAGTACCATTAATAAACCTTTTACTGTTTTCTTTTTCAGTGTAGTCATTAATGACCTGGCTATTTTTATCAACCAGGTTTTTCCCTTTTGTATGCGCATTTAACAGTGTACCTATTTTTAAACCTATTGCTGCCTTAAAGCTCTTATTAGGCTCGTCTGGTTTTTTGGTGTACCTGAATTCTAAAGGTATTTGAAGGAATGTGGTGGCCAATTTAAACTTTTTAAAATGGTTGCTGGAATCTAAAGGTGTAAATGGAAGTGTATTAGAAGTCGCATTTACGTCCACATTCATTTTTTTAAAAATCATATTGCTTGTGCTGATACCTAAACCACCTGCGAGACTATATTGAGGATTGTTCTTTAAAGGCTTATTATACATGAAATATATATTAAATCCTCTTGATAATCCATTTTGATGCGAACTGATGCTATCGGGCATCCCGGTCCAATGGTCAGAACTAAGCTGTATTAACAGATGGTCTGCCGCATGATTATTAAGATTTAACTTCTTGGTATTTGTAGTCTTATGAGATAGGGTATCCTGTGAAAAAGCCATCGTGACAAATAAGCAACTAATAACTACAAAAACAATTTTCTTCATAAATAAGTTTAAGTTGGCAAATGTATTTGTTACATGGTTAAAGAAAGGTTAAATGGGGTATTTAAAAATCCCCCTGCTCTTAAGCCGAAAATCAGTGGTCACAATGGTGGCATTGCAAACTAAGTTGATTCGGTATTCTCTTTTAACCAATCAACAATTTCATCAAATTTTTTTTCACCTGTGGAAATGGAAATTACAAAGCGGTAGAAATCTTCTTCACTTGCTGAAAAAACCAATCCTTCATCTTCTAATAAAGCAACCATTGCAACTGCTCCTGTTCTTTTATTTCCATCAATGAAAGGATTATTGATAATAAGGCTTTCGCCCAATGCCGCCGCTTTTTCAAAAACGGAAGGTATAAATCTTCTCCACCAAAAGTTTGAAAGGGCCTGCCAATTGTATCTTCGAATAAAATCATTTAGCCAATTTTTTAAGAGTAGAATCATACCTTTTGCTAATGGATTCAAAATGCGGAGATAGATTATGAACTTTTAACTCTGATTTATTTCCACTTTTGTCTAATTCACTTAAGATATTCTTTAGAGTTTCTTCATTTTTCAAAGCTGCTATCTTTTCTATGGCTTTTAATTTCATTTCGGCAATACTCATGTGTAAAAAATTTATTTCCCAAATTTAAAAAATATTTCCCCTAATTTTTCTTTCTTCCAATTCTTGTAAATTTGGGTGGTTTCCACTTGAACAAATCAGTCGGGTAGACGTGGCTAAACTATTCGTGGCCAAAAAGTAAATTAAATATGAAACTCGGAAATTACATTACCGGCAAATGGATTGAAGGCGATGGCGATGGGCAACAACTGTACAACGCAGTAAACGGAGAAATAATAGCAAATGCTACTACCAAAGGTTTAGATTTTGCTTCTATTCTTAATTATGGAAGAAAAACCGGAAGCCCCGCTTTGCGAAAAATGACATTCCAGGAAAGAGGTAGAATGCTGAAAGCATTGGCGCTTCATCTTTTAGAACATAAAGAAAAATTTTATCTGCTTAGTTATAAAACCGGCGCAACCCGCGCTGATAGCTGGGTGGATATTGAAGGGGGAATAGGAAATTTATTTTCAAATGCCTCTTTGAGAAGAAAATTGCCGGATGAAATATTTGCATTGGA
>Ga0134126_10000223_pt1 | contig 73885 bp, 72 predicted proteins | sample KB31752_FD_96881 | JGI IMG/M metagenome (GOLD analysis project Ga0134126, IMG submission 96881) | Terrestrial soil microbial communities with excess Nitrogen fertilizer from Kellogg Biological Station, Michigan, USA - KB3-175-2 | ecosystem: Environmental > Terrestrial > Soil > Unclassified ...
TAAACACCACATGAGTCGGCGCATCCTGTGCTCCATATTTGATGGCATTTATTACCAGGTTGCGGAGCAACTGCTGCACACGTAACCCGTCCCAGAAGCCTCGAGTGTCGCCTACAATTTCCAATTCGATTTGCCGACCTGGGTGCGCCCCACGCAATTGTTCCAACTCATCGGTAAGCAGTGGGCCTAAATCGAGTTCGACTGGGACGACCTTAATACCCAAACCCAACTTAGTACGATTGAAATCAGTTAAGTCATCCAGAAGTGCCTTCATCGAAGCACCGCTGCTGATTAGGCGCGACGCTGCATCCGATACACGGTCACCGGCATTTAGCGCCGCCAGGTACTTGGCCGTCATCAGGATGGTGTTTAGCGGGTTGCGCATGTCGTGACCCAACATGCCAAGCAACAGGTTGCGGGCTTGATCCACCTGGACACTGAAAAAGTGAACCGATTCGGCAATTGCCTGGTCGATGGCCTCGTTGAAACGGACCACGTCATCAAGATTAATCTCACCAGGCCGGCACGCGTCCATCCAAAGGCGAAGGACGCTGGCGCGCAACGCGCGGTACTCGGCGACGAGTTGATTAATGTCAAAGCCGCTTCGCGCCCGCATCACGGCGTGCGTTTGTGCTGCTGTCTCGGAAGCTCCCGTAAGTTGGGGTGCGTTACCCTTGGATTTTTGGGACTGAGCTTCCTTGGTCTGGGGCGTGGACAGATCTTTCACCACAGCCTTCAGAATTTGTTTTGCGTGGTCACGCAACGCCAGCGATGTCATACCCCTCGCGGCCGGAAGCAGGCCAGCAGCAAACGTCTCCCATTCCGCCAGAATGGCTTCGTTGTTACTCACGATAAAGTCGGCTAGCCGCATGTTTGGCCCCTCTTGATCGGTTACCGCCTTGGTTGGTCGAACGTTAAGGGTGAAAGGCTGTTCGGCGTTGAGGGTTGAGTTTGCTCGGCGTTCAAGTCTTATCGATGTATGAGCAAAAGGCAAGAAAGGCGATCAGTCAGAAGAGAAACACGAGGCGGTTGATACTGGGGCGTGGAACATTGACGATGAAATCAATAACGACGGGATTTTGCCCGGATAATATCCTTCACTATGAGAATTCGAACTCACTAACTTTGAGAAAAGTTTTGTAAGTTGTTGTATCTCGGGGTGGGATTCTTGGCCGGCAAGATCTTAACAATCAACGTGAAGCGGCCTTTCCATGCTTCGGCCATCATGCTTTCCGTGACGCGAATCTTGTAATCGCCATCCTCGTCGATCATGCCATCGTAAATTACTCCACCCGGACCGCCGTCCTGTTTGCCTGATGGGAAAATTAAGACACCGCGGGTAGGACCTCGGCCGCGGATCTCAACCCGCATCTGCTGCCCGGATTTAGCGCGCAGCACGAACCATGATTCATCGCTCATCCCGCGCAGATGTCCCGTTGCTCGAGCAACCGTAGCGCCACGAGCGAAGATAATGCGGCGGGGAGCAGCTTCGGTCTGCGCGAAGACACAGACCGAAGCCGCAAGAGTTAGTAAAACCGACAGAATGACGCGCCGTCTCATGAAACTACTTGTAGCTGACAATGACGCGCTCAACTGATGGCGGCAGTTCGTGCATTTCGCTGCGAGAGAAGCCAGCGTTCCTAAACATCTGCTCGAGTTCCCGGAAGGTGTAGGCATCGCCGGCCGGAGTTGCACCCAGCATCTGCATGCTGAACACAGCGGCTTGCGGCGGCGTGATTCGATCATCATTCGGGACAAATTCCAAAGTCACCGCGCGACCGCCGTCGGCCAGTGCGGCGTGAACCTTCCGCAAAAGCGTTTCGCAAGTGTCGACATCGAAGTGGTGCAGGAAGTTCGTAATCAAAACGATATCGTAGCCGGTGCCGTAATCGACATCGAAAGCGCTGCCTGGATTCGTTTGATAACGATCCGCCACGCCTGCGTTCCTGGCATTCTCCTGCGCTACTTCCAGCACCTTCGGCCAATCCACCGCAGTAATCTGCGCCTGCGGATTGTTCTTTGCGAATGCCAGCCCGAACAACCCGTGACCGGCGGCAATGTCCAGGATGCGCAGCGGTTGATCTTTCTTCGGATCGACGAGTTGGGTCATCAACTGAGCCGGCATCGCCATCATCGGCTGCATCGCGCGCGCGAAATTCACCCACATGGGATGATCCGGTTGAAACGCTTCATCCTCGGCCACCGATCCGCCCTTCTTGACGGCTTCGGTCAACCGATCAAACTTGTCTCGAATGTGCGACGACAAGATGAATTCGCTTACTGTCCCCATGTAGGCCGGAGAGCGTTTGTCGAGAAACGTCGCCGAGTCGGGTGTCAGGGCGTACGCATTGTCCTGTTTGGTGAGAAAGCCGGCGATAGTTAGATAATCACAGAGGATCCGCGTGCCGCGTTCAGACGCGCCACATCGTTCCGCAATTGCTTTCGTCGTGCGATTGCCTTCAGCGATCGCGGTGAACAATTCGAGTTCGATTCCGGCCTTAAGAGCCTGTGTGCGCTGATAGCCATTAAACGTTTCGAAGATTAGAGCTGGTGACGGTTGTATTCCTGGTTGTGCTTCTGGAGCCATGATTATTCCTTTCCGAATGAATGATTTCTGGGGAATAAAGCGTATCGAAGGGATGCCCGAAAGTCTAATGGGCCGGGCCGCTGTTCCCCGATGCGGTTGCGATCAGAATCAGTTGAGCTTTAGAGAGACCGGTTGAGCGAGCCCATCGATCTCAAGCACGAGGCCGTGAGGCGATGCTACCGGCTGCTTGTCGGGAGCGATAAAAAAGATCAGGCCATGACGTCGTGGTTCCGCGTGAGTAAGCGCGGTCTTCGCATCGAATTCGTAAGCGCGAACATCTTCTTCAAAAGTTTTGCGCGCATGCGGGTTGTAAAGAAAAACTCCATTGGCCTTGAGGATTCTGGAAACCGCTTGCTTCGCTGAGACCTGCTTCCATTGTGCAGCCGAGCCGTCCTGCAACCGGAACTTAATCTTCTTCAATTCAACCGCGGCGCCGCTGTTATGCGTCATCTCGACTCTGACCGGCAACACTCCGGCAAGTTGCAAGTTCGATTCAAACAACTCCTGAGTTTCTTCGTCTGTGAGTAGCGGCGCCGCACGGACTGATAGCGATCCCAAATTCACTGGTTGGGCTGAGGCGGGAAATTCAGGCAAATCGTTCGGAGACTTGACCTTAAACAATGTGAGAGTTGGAACGCTCCGGTTAGCTAACTTTCCGCAGCCGGAACTGATCAGAAGCATCAACGGGAAAAGCGTCGCAATGAACAGTTTGACTCGTCGCGATAACATTGGCGGCACTCTGTCACGGTTATAAGGGGAAAGGCAAGCAGGCGATTTCCGGCCGGCGCCCGTCAGACTTTCAGAGACAAAGTAAAAACGGCGGGACGTTGTCCCGCCGCTATGGGCGCGCTACCGAGGGCCAGCATCCGCGAGTTCGGGCCGCCACGGATATTTGATATCTCCCCGGTTGAGGGTGAGAACTGACAAGCGCAATTTAATATATAACGGCGGATACTGTCAATAGCAACAATAATATCTATCGGTTTTTGGGGACGATGAATGGGCGCTACGGTTTCTTCTTCATCAAGGATTTTCGCCGCACGCGAATCGGAGCCCGAGCGGCAAGCAAACTCTTGTGTCGATGATTGATGATGTAGCACAGGCCCTGGTGAGTCAGTCCTAAAATCCTGGCCGCACGCGTCACGCTTCCATTAGCTTCGTCCAAAGCGCGTTTGATTAGAGAGCTTTCGCACTTTCGGACTTCCTCTGCGAAAGGAATGCGCAGTGTTCCATCGGCTGCGGTCGTCACTGGTGCTGAAAGGCCGGTTAATAAGTGCGCGCAAGTACGCAAGCGTTGCAATGTTTCGCGACTGACGTCCTCACCGAGACGCCGATCGGCTTGCGCATAGAAGTGTTTGATTTGGTCGGTGCGCAGAAACGCTTTCAACTCTTCGATTATTGTGAGGAAGATTTGACCCGCGTATTCAGGATCGTTCGCTTCTTCCGCCGCGACCGCGGCCCGTCTCAGAGTTTCCAGCGCGGCACCGTGCTCACCGCGTCGCGCTTCCGCGATACCTTGTGTTTGCAGAGTTTCACCTGCGTGCATCAACTAAGCCTCCATCTTCGTGGATAGAAAAAGGCTTTGGGATGCAAGGACCGGGCGAGGCCGGCTTCCCAGTCAACCTGACGCTCGACGATTGAACTGTCGAGCTTAAAAAAAACTACTTCGAGGGTTTTGCTTGATCGCTTCGTAACATTCGCCGCTGCGTTTACTTTGCGGTAAACGTCGTGACGAACGGCGAGCTGCCAAATGGCTTTAGGCCAGATCGCCTATGAACCCATCTTACCGAACCAGTACTACGAACCCGCTGCCGACGCGGCATCAGCTTTAGCGGCGAGATATTGAAGCTGACTTGCGTCGATCATATTTAACCCCTGTTCTCTAACGCTCTTGAACCCTGGAACGATTTGATCGACCGGCGCACTCATTATTTTCTGGCTGCGTTTATAGCCGGTGAAATCAAGGTACAGGTGCTTGCGCATGAATCGATCGGGCCAGCCTGCGAAGCGCCAAAGAGGATACTTGATTCCTTCGCCGAACAAACGTTTCCCCAGCAGACGATAATAGAGCGGCACGCCCAGTGACCATTGGTACTGACTTCTGTCTGCCGCATAAAACTCACGATTGTATTTCCAGCAGGTGAAGAAAAATTCCCACTGCAGATCGGTCATCTCTATCAGCTTCGCGCTGGCTTTCTTTTCCATGCGCGTGTTTTCCAGCGGTACAAACCACGTCGGCACGAACATGCCCTTGGCATCGCGCAAATCGTACAACAGATTTAATGACTCCTTGGTGTCCTGTTCAGTTTCACCCGGCAAGCCGATGATGAAAGTACAAAACGGAAACCAGTTGTGCTTGTTGAGAATTTCCATTCCCTTGAGCACCACATCGCGCCACTGGTTTGCTTTGTAAGGATAAGCCTTGCCCTTCATGAAAATCTCGAAAAGACGCGAACTACCCGTTTCCAGGCCAATAATCGGATCCGCGATGCATTTGTTTGGATCGGTTGAGTCCTCGTGCGTCAGATGCGAATACGGAACGATGTGCGGCGTGAGCCGCTCGATGATGGTGGGATCCTTAACTACTGGTGCAATCGTGATGTGCGAAGTTTGGATCGTCTTAATGCCGGGAACCGCAGCCACCGATTGGAAGAGATTCTCGAGCGCCGGCACGTTGGTTTCAAAGTTCGGAAGCTGTTCGTAAAGGAACATGTCCTCGCTGGCCAGCATTACCTCAGTGGCGCCTTCACGCGTGTTCACTTCCGTGCTTCGCAGAATGTGCTCGAGCGGAAACGAACGCCCTACTTTGGTCGCCGGCCCACAAAACTGGCAACCGCGTCCACAGCCACGGGTTATTTCGACGACGCCAAAGGTTGAGCGGTGCTTGACAACCGGAATCTCGTCAACCGTCGGCTGCATGCTTTTCGGAACTTTGATAATGCGTGGCAGGGACGGATCGCCGCTCATGATTTGACGAAACAGCTCGCTGAAAACTCTCTCGATTTCGCCATCGATCAAATAGTCAATTTTGAATTCGTCGAGCCGGTTCGCGCGTTCGAGCTGCCACGCCCCCGGACCGCCGACCACGATCTTCGGCTGATATTTCTTAATGACGGGATGGGTGACGATCTTCAGAAATTCAGCTGCGTTCACCGGCATTAGGTTCTCGCCGGCCAGTTTCGAATAGACATCCGTCGCGTAAGAAATGCCCAGCGGGTTGTGAGCATGAATGGCGACCAGTTTGGTTTCCGGCCCCACAAACTTTTCGAGATGCTCGACGTACGTGACAACGACATCGGCTTCCGAGTATTCGCGCAGCAGTAATGTTTCCACCATCCGCAGTCCGTTGGGGACATACTTGGCGCGGCCGTCAGGCCACGACTCCGTCTTCAACGCATCCGGATGGATAAACTTGTGACCGTATTTTGCGGGGATTGTTGCAGACAACATCTGTTGCCAGATGCTGTGGCGCCATTCACTCGCCTCGCTTGATGAGGCGGTCAGAATGATCTCAGGGGAACGCAACCAGAACCTCCGTTAAGCTCAAAAAGTGCGCCGTACCATTCGCTGCGCCGTGTTCGGCGCGGATTCTAGCATCTGCGTCTGCTTCTTCCAAGCCTCATTTTTGGCAGGTGTGACGCGCCAGGCCAAGTTTTATGTACGCTGACGTACATGTCCTGTGGTATAGTCCGCCGCCGAAGGGTCAGATACGCCGTCTGAGCTTTACGCTTCCGGAAATAATCCCTGATAATGCCCGGCAGATTAGGCCTCCTGTAGCACCAGTAGTTTAGGGAATCGAATGAGAATTCTGCTCTACAACCCGGATAACGGGGTCACTCACAATTTCATGCCACACTTGTGGATGTTCTTATTGAAGACGCTCACTCCAGCGGGACATGAAGTCCTGCTGATCGATGGCAACGCCCGCCCCATGGACGAGGAGCAACTCGTTAGTTTCATTCGTCGCGAAAACATTGGCCTGGTTGGCATCGGCGCGATGACGCGAATGATTGCCCGCGCGTATCGCATGGCCGACGCGATTCGCGCAGCTGGAGTTCCGGTCGTGATGGGTGGTCCTCACGTCACCGAAGTGCCTGACGAGGCATTGGGCCGAGATGGCGGGCCGCGCCATGCGGATGCGGTGGCGCTGGGCGAAGCCGATGAGACCTGGCCCACGATTGTCATGGATGCAGCGCGCGGCGAACTGAAAGAGATTTACGCTCCGGTCGATGAAACGGGTAAGGAGCACAAGCCGAGCTTGCAACCCTATCCCGAAATTCCGTGGAACACGATGGATTTGGAACAGTTCGATCTGGTGCCGAAACTGGTGCGGCCGCTTCTCCGGCGGCAAGGATCCGGTTGGGGATCGATGCACATGATACCGATTGAATCCGGGCGCGGCTGTCCGTACGGCTGCGAGTTCTGCACGGTCACCGGGTTCTTTGGCGACTCAATCCGTTTTCGTTCAAACGAAAGCGTGGTGAACGAGCTGCTGACGCTAAAACAGCACGCACGGAAAAATCGTCAGCAGATAATGGTGTTTTTCATCGACGATAATTTTGCGATCAACATCAAGAGAACGAAATCGCTGTTGCGAGACATTATCGCGGCAGATGCGCAGCTCCCCTGGATCGCACAAATCAGCGCGAATCTTTTGCGGGACGAGGAGTTGGTTGATCTGATTGCCGCCTCTCATGGCAAATGGATCTTCATCGGCATGGAGTCCATTGACTCCGCAAACTTGGCGGACGTAAATAAGAATTTCAACAAGCCGGCGGAATACGCGACCGTACTGAACCGGCTCGCCGACCGCGGTGTCTATGCGATTACATCTTTCATCGTCGGTTTGGATAACGACACGGTCGGAGTTGCGGATCGAACGCTGCGAGAAATTGAATCGTGGCCGCCGGGATTGCCGATCTTTGGCCAGCTTACGCCTTTTCCTTCGACACCCCTTTATCAACGCTTGATGAAAGCGGATCGTCTTACCCGGCCGAAGCACTGGCTTGATTTTGCGCCGTTTCACATGGCCCACACCCCGCTGAAGATGAGCATTGAAGATGCTGAGGCAGAACTGAATAAGGCATGGAGTCGTTCGTATAGCCCCGAAAGAAATGCGGGTGCGATTGATTCGATCCGTGACAAGCCAATCGATCACCGCATCATGCACCTGATTACGAGACTTATTTTCCGGGGAATTTATTTTCCGCAGATGGGTAAGCGCGCCTGGGCCAGCCTATTCCTCGCCAATCGACATTTGATTTACCGGCTGGCACGCGAAGGTTTTTCTCTTTGGCGTTCGCGACCTCGCTCTGCGCAGGTTACGGGTCTTCCCATTCAAGAGATCGTGAGCCGATGATTATTTCCTGCGCAGCACAAAAACGCGCGGGATGTTCTGCAAGTCGTTCTTGATTTCGATCAAGTCCCAAACACTCGCGTCGATCAAAGATCTCACCGCATCGACCTGCCCAAATCCGATTTCAAAAATTAAGTAACCGCGGGGCTGCAGGATATCGGGCGCATCCCGCAGCAACGCGCGAATGTGCGAGAGCCCGTCGTCTCCGGCGATCAAAGCCGACAACGGTTCGTAGTCCCGTACTTCGGGTTGCAAGCTTTCGATTTCGTGAGCCGGAATGTACGGCGGGTTCGAAAGGACTGCCGAAAACTGCGGCTCTGCGAGAAAGCATGTCAGGCCGTCACCATTGACCAGCGTTAGACGATCAACTAATTCATGGCGTTCAGTATTTCGTCGCGCAACGGCCAGCGCTTTTGCGGAGATATCAATGGCGACAGCGCGAGCACCAGGCTTTTCGTGCAGTAGCGAAATCGCGATACAACCCGAGCCCGTGCCAACTTCTGCAACGACCGGAGCGGAATCAACTCTCAACAAATCGAGCGCAGCTTCCACGATCATTTCCGTTTCGGGGCGGGGAATCAGAACATCCGGCGTCACTTCGAATCTCAGGTTAAAGAATTCCTGAACGCCGGTTATGTATTGCAGAGGTTCGCGGCCGGCGCGTCTGCTGACAAATTCCCGAAATCTCTCAAGCTCGTCATTTAGTAACTCTCGTTCCGGATGAGCAATTACGAATGCACGATCTACGTTCAGCGTGTGCATCAGAAGCGACACGGCTTCGCTCCGCGGCTGGTCGATTTGACCGGCCCCGAGCGCGGCCGCGGCCTCATTAATAATTTCGCGGATTGAACCATTCATGCCTTGCCAGTAATCTAATCGTATATTAGGCTTGCGAAAAAATTGAGAGAAGTCGCCGCGGCAAAGTTTTTGCTCGGTTCCGACTGCGCCGCGGGAAGTCAGACAAGATTGATATTTTATTTCGGGTAGCACGAAGCGAGTCTCGTTTCTTCCCGTACGGACGGCGGAATCCCCATGAAGCGGGATTTCGCAGTCCGCAAGGGAGAGCTCTAAAGAGTTTTTGCGGAAGGAGAAGAGCACACCAAAACCAAATGGGAGCTTTAGCAAAAAGCATCACGCTCTTTCTTCTTAACTGGCTGGACGCCCAACTTACCCTGTTCTGGGTGCATTCAAACATCGCCAGCGAAGGCAACGGATTGATGGCGCAACTGCTCGGGTTTGGTGATGGGCCTTTCCTGTTCACCAAACTGGCCATTGGTGGCTTTGCAGCTTACGTGCTTTATCGCTGTTCGCACCTGACTGTGGCCCAACGCGGGATGAGACTTGTGCTGACGGTCTACGCGGCCATCATGTTCGTTCACGTTGCGACCGGTCTTTCAGCCCTCGGCTATTCGAAACCGCTCGCCATGGTTACGTTTGTCAGCCAGCTTCCTTCCACCGTCGTTTCTTTCTTTTCCTAAAGAATTCAATCACTGCACGAGCCGGCGCTCGCCAAAATCAGCGTGTTAGCGGAACCGCGGGCCTGGTTTCGGCGTTTTGCCAATACGAGTTGCGCAAACGTAAACTTGGGTAATTGCATCTCAAGCTTATAGGACAGATTTCCATATTCTTACTGGGAGATTAGCAATATGTACCGCATAACAGCCCGTCAAATTCTCGTGATTGCCCTGAGTTCTGCCCTCTTTGCCTCGGTGGGCGTCCTTGGATTCCAGCACTTATCACAGCGTTTCAATCCGTTTGCTTCGGCCCTGAATGTGAATGCGCCGCCGGCGATTACCGATCCGTCCACCGTCAGCGACGAGCAGAACAACATTGAGGTCTATAAAGCTGTCGCCCCCGGCGTCGTTTACATTCAGTCAACGACGATAGAAAGAGATTTCTTTGGCATGTACTCGGTGCCGCGGGAAGGCGCCGGCTCGGGTTCGGTGATTGATGATCAGGGAAATATTTTGACGAACTATCATGTCATCGCTAACGCGGAAAAATTGACGGTCAGTTTCGGCGGCGGTCGTAACTATGCGGCGAAAGTGGTGGGTCGCGATCCCGACACTGACTTAGCGGTGATTCGCCTGCTGGAAAAGCCGGCAGAGGCGATCACGATTGTGCCGCTCGGCGATTCAGACAAGTTGATTGTCGGCCAGAAAGTACTGGCGATTGGAAATCCCTTCGGCCTCGATCGCACACTGACGACCGGCGTAATCAGCGGCTTGCAGCGACCAATTCGCGCCCAGAACGGAAAACAAATCGAAGGCGCAATTCAGACTGATGCATCGATCAATCCAGGGAATTCGGGTGGGCCTTTACTTGATTCGCACGGAAGAATGATTGGCATCAATTCACAGATCGAATCGCCATCGGGCGCGTCAGCCGGAGTTGGCTTCGCGATTCCGGTGAACATCGCGAAACGAATTGTTCCCGAGCTCGTGCGCAATGGTTCCGTGCAGCGTCCGAAGTTAGGCATCGTCCCGCGTGACGTGGAAACACTCAACAATCAAGTCGAGATGCCGGTGTCGTACGGTGTGTTGATCTGGCAAACTCAGCCGGGCGGCCCGGCCGCCAATGCCGGCTTGCGTGGCATGGTCCAAACAGACGATGGCGAGATCGAACTGGGAGACATCATCGTCGGCGTCGAAGGCGAGAAGGTCAATAACAACGATGAACTTTACAAGACGCTGAACAAGCATCAGATCGGCGAGACGGTGAACATCGACATTTATCGAGGTGCTCGCCGCATGACCGTGCCGGTGCGTCTGAACGATCTTCCGCCGCAACAACAGCGACGAGTGCGCGAATAACCGGTAACTTAATGCTGAAAACAAAAGCGCGCGTCGATTTCGGCGCGCGCTTTCTTTTTCAATTGCAGATTTGTCTAGCCCGGCGGCCAGGCCATCTCGCGTCCGCCCAGCACATGCACGTGCAGATGAAACACTGATTGCCCGGCGCCGCTGCCGGAGTTAATCACCGTTCGATAACCCCCGCTATCGCTCAAGCCGTGGTCGTTGGCAACCTTCGCCGCAATTCGCAGCAGATGACCCAGCAGCAGCTCGTCTCGTTGTGAAATGTCGTCGAGCGACTCCATGTGCTCGCGTGGAACCACCAACACGTGCGTGGGCGCCTGGGGATTTATGTCGCGAATCACCACGCAACGAACGTCCTGATAGACGACGTCGGCCGCGGCGCTTCCGTTCAGAATCTTACAAAACAAACAATCACTCTCGCTCATACGCGCATGATATCACAGACATAAGTTGATCTTAGGCTGCGACGTCCTCTGACTGCAGCGGCGCGGTCACCGATTCGCGCAGTCGCGCAATGTCCGCGCCCACGGCCTTTAGTTTTGTTTCGATCTTCTCGTAGCCGCGATCGATGTGATAGACGCGGTCGATGATTGTCTCGCCCTCGGCGATCAGACCGGCCAGCACCAGCGACGCTGAAGCGCGCAAGTCCGAAGCCTGCACGCGCGCTCCAATTAATTGTGTCGGACCTTCGACGACGGCCTTGTCGTGTCCAATTTGAATGCGCGCGCCCATGCGTTGCAGCTCTGAAGCGTGCATGAAACGATTCTCGAAAATCCTTTCAGTGATTTCCGACCGGCCCTTTGCCTGCGTCATCAAAGTCATGAATTGCGCCTGCATGTCAGTCGGAAAGCCGGGATATTCTTCTGTTTCTAAATTGCCGGCGCGAATCGGCTGCGCACTCCGCACGTGCAGGGTGCTTTGATTGACCTCTTCGATCTCGACGCCAACCTCGCGCAGCTTCCCAATGATCCGATTGCAGTGCTCGGGGTTGCAGTCTTTGATTTCCAGTTCGCCCCCCGTGATTGCGCCGGCGACGATGAACGTTCCGGTCTCGATGCGATCGGGAATGATCGTGTGTTGCGCGCTGCTGAGACCTTCAACGCCCTGAATTTCAATTTTGGGAGTACCCGCGCCGCGCACTCGCGCGCCCATCTTGTTCAGCAGCTCAGCCAGGTCACGCACTTCCGGTTCGCGCGCCGCGTTGTGAATCACCGTCTTGCCCCGCGCCAACGCCGCCGCCATCATCACGTTTTCGGTGCCCGTTACCGAAATTTTCTCGAATTCAATTTCGGCGCCGAGCAATCCACCCTCGGGCGCGCGCGCAATCACGTCGCCAGCTTCCAGAACAACTTCCGCGCCCATCTTCGTGAACGCCGCGAGATGAAGATCAATCGGGCGGGCGCCAATCGCACAACCGCCGGGCAAAGACACGCGCGCTTTCCCAAATCGTGCCAGCATAGGGCCCAGGGCCAACACTGAGGCGCGCATCGTCTTCACCAACTCGTAGGGCGCGTTCATCAGCTCAACATTGGCCGCGGAAATCTTGTGCGTGCGCAACTCTGGCGTCAGCACCTGTCCGCCGATGTCCTCGAGCAGTCGCCGCATCGTGATGATGTCACGCACGTACGGGATGTTGTGAAGCGTAACCGTCTCAGGCGTGAGAATGGCCGCCGCCATGCACGGCAGCGCAGAGTTTTTCGCGCCGCTAATCGAGACGCGGCCCTTTAACGCCACGCCACCACGAATGCGAAACTTGTCCACGGCAGAGAGATTAAAGGAAAAGTTACCGAACCGCGAGTCAATTCCTTGAGGGCGCCGCCCGCGCTTTCGTTTCCGCCCGCGGGGTAGTCTTCAACTTCTTTGAGCGGAGCCAGAGACCAAGCTTGCCGGCGAATATGGCGGTTACGTTTGGATCAGGATTTCTTTGGCAATGTCTGTCGCGCTAACGCCGTCGTTAACCGTGATCTGTCTTTCAGCCAGTCGGTAATCTGATCGGCGTGCGTCGAAACGTTTTTGAGCGGTTTCTCGATCCGGCGCGAGCGGCCGGATGGCATTCGCCGACATGATTCGACTCCAGCACAATTCGAACGGAGCATCCAACCAAACAGTGAGGCAATCGTAAAGCGCGATAAGTGTGCGATTGGCCGGCGTGATCCAGGTGCCGCCTCCCAACGCGATGACGTGGGTGTCTTTGTCCTGCAGCGCATCACGAAGTGCGAGCGTCTCCAATTCTCTAAAAGCTTCCTCTCCCTGATCCGGAATGATTTCAGCCGGTGAGCGGCGTTCGCGTTCGGTGATGAAGGTGTCCAGATCAACGCAGCGACAGTTGAGCTCATGCGCGACTTCATTGGCGACGGTGGTTTTGCCGCAGCCCATGAAACCAAGAATGACGATACGACGTGTGCTCATCTTTCAACCACTGATTCCAGCAATTCGAAAAACTGCGGAAAAGAAACATTGACGCATTCGGCGTCTTTGATTTCAGTTTCGCCGTCGGCGAGCAGGCCGGCAATTGCGAAGCTCATCGCGATGCGATGATCCCCGCGCGAGTCTATTTCGGCGCCGCGCAGTTGTATAGGGCCAGGGACACGCAGCCCGTCTTCGAATTCCTCGACCTCGGCATTCATCGCGCGTAGCCCTGCGACCGTCGCACTGATCCTATCTGATTCTTTCACGCGCAACTCGGCGGCCTCACGGATTTCGATGCCACCGTCAATTTGCGATCCCACAACGGCCAGCAACGGCAATTCATCGATTAGTTGCGGAATCAGCGCGCTGTGCAACGTTAACGTATTTTCCGGGTCGCTGGCGTGCGCCGCCGCGCGCGTGCTCGAAGCTCGCACGGTGCCACGCGGTTCGTGGCACTCTTCGCGAAGCTCGTCCGTGTCGATCGAGAATCCAAACGTGCGCATCTGTTCCAGGAACAATGTGCGAGTCGGGTTCAGGCCGACATTCTCGATTTCGAGCAGCGATTCTTCCAGCATCGCGGCCGCCGCAATAAAGTAAGCCGCGGATGAAATATCACCGGGCACATCAAGGTCGCGTGCCTGCAAAGTAGCTGGACCTTTTACGGCCGCGCACCGTTCGCCTTCTTCTGCGCCACTTCCGCCGGCGACTGCGACCTCAAACCAGCGGAGTAGCCGCTCGGTGTGATCGCGAGTTGGCTGATCTTCGACTACGCGCGTTTCACCGTTCGCGCTCAGGCCGGCCAGCAAGATACACGATTTCACTTGCGCGCTCGCTACCAGCAATTCGTATTCGATCGAATCGAGCGGTTTCCGGCCTTGCACTGCGAGGGGAGCGCATCCGTCGACAGAAGAAATCATCGCGCCCATCATGGTCAGCGGTTCGATGATTCGTTGCATTGGGCGCGAGCGCAGCGACTCGTCTCCAGTCAAGATCGATTCAAAGTCCTGGCCGGCCAGAATCCCAGCCAGCAGGCGCATCGTAGTCCCGCTGTTTCCGCAATCCAGCGGCGCGGCCGGCGCGGACAAAGAACCGCGCGACTGAATAAGGACGTCCGACCCGTTCTCCTCGATCGAAACTCCCAGCGCTTGTAAACACCGGAGCGTTGCCGCGCAATCTTCGCTGGTGGAAAAGTTTTGGATTCGTGAGGAACCGCGGGCCAGAGCGGCAATCATCGCGGCGCGGTGCGAGATCGATTTGTCGCCCGGCATGTCCAGGCGACCGCGAATTCGTCTTGCTGGATTAATGATCACCGCCAGAATCTTAACGCGTCGTCTCGATGACCGGAAAATACGCACCGGATACCTGCGCTCCCATTGACACGCGCCCAGCCAGCATGTTACACGTCCGTCTCCGTTTTGCTTTTGAATCGTCAGCAGCCAGACCGCAATTCCCATGTTCGGGAGGCCGCGCCTTTTGTGACCGAACAAACGACTCGACTCGTTTTGCCCAGCCACATTGAGGCTGTTGCTGACGCTGCCGCCGCGGCGGCTGACTTCGCGCGCAATTGCGGCGTGGCGGAGGAGGCGGCTTTCGGCATCGACATGGCTGTGCGCGAAGCAATCACGAACGCCATCGTGCACGGCAACAAAGAGGACGACGTAAAGCAAGTCGAAGTGACTTTCAATTGCGCGCCTCACGCAGTCGAGATCGAAATTAAGGATCAGGGGGAAGGCTTCGATCCCGGGCACGTGCCGGATCCTACAGCTGCTGAGAACCTGATGAAGACGTCGGGGCGCGGCAACTTTCTCATGCGCAGTTTCATGGATGAGGTGCTGTGGGAGGCAAGACCCGAGGGCGGCACTACAGTGCGCATGGTTAAGAAATTTTAGATTTTGGATTTGCGATTTTTGATCTGAAAGACATCAGCTGGGAACTTTTGTTGTACCGCAGACTCAAAAATCGGAAATCAAAAATCAAAAATCGGAGAGAATTATGGCAGAGCTTAATATTCGCGAACGACAGGCTGGCGACGTGACCGTGCTCGACATGGACGGCCGCATCACGATTGGCGATGGCAGCATCGCTTTGCGTAGCGCCGTGCGCCGGCTGCTGGAAGAAGGAAAGAAAAAAATTCTGCTAAACCTGGCTGGCGTCGGATACATTGATTCGAGCGGCATCGGCGAGCTGGTCTCGAGCTACACGGCGATTAATAAGGAAGGTGGACAGCTGAAGCTGCTCAGCCTGACTCAGAAACTTCAGGACCTGCTCACGATTACGAAGCTCCTGACAGTTTTCGATGCGTACGACGAAGAAGCGGAAGCGCTCAGCAACTTCAATTAACAGTTACCGGCGCTGAACGTTTCAGCGTCGCCCACGAAGCGAGGGAGGTTGGCATGGCCGAACTAAAGATCAATCAACGTCAGGCAGGAGATGTGACCATTCTGGACCTTGACGGCGAAGTGCGAATTGGCGACAGCAGCACCGCGCTGCGCAGCGCGATTCGTAATCTGGCCGCCGGTGGCAATACGAAAATTCTGCTGAATCTCAAAGGCGTCAAGTACATCGATTCGAGTGGCATCGGCGAGCTGATTGCGAACTACACGACGGTGAATCGCGGCGGCGGTCAATTGAAGCTGCTCAACCTCACTGAGAAGGTCCAGGATCTGCTCGTGATCACAAAGCTGCTCACCGTCTTTGATGTCTACGACAATGAAGCGGAGGCGCTCAGCAGCTTTAAATAGAGACGCTTCTATTCCGAGTTCGCCACGGCCCAGCACACGCTGGGCCGTTCTGTTTTCAACAATACATCATGAGTGATAAGTGATGAGTAATGAGTAATGAGTGATGAGTGATGAGTAATGAGTGATGAGTGATGAGTAATGAGTGATGAGTGATGAGTAAAATCCTACAATCGTCGGTTGTTTGCGGAACTCGATACTGCGTTTTTCTGACTCATGACTCATGACTCATGACTGGGCGGCGGGCCGATGAGTCACGAGTACCCAACTGCAATCGTCGAGCGCCTTTGGAACTCGATACCGTGTTTCTTCGGACTCATCACTCATGACTCATCACTCATCACTCATCACTCATTACTCATCACTCATTACTCATGACTCATGACTCATGACTGGGCGGCGGGCCGATGAGTGATGAGTACCCAACTGCAATAGTCGAGCGCCTGTGGAACTCGATACCGTGTTTCTTCGGACTCACTCATGACTCATCACTCATTACTCATGACTCATGACTCACGACTGGGTCATGCTAGACTGCGGGCCGCTATGAGCCGGAAGTTCGACAAAGACGCGAGCGAGGCGATTGCAACTGCCGTCCGCGAAATTGAGAAGGATACGGATGCAGAGCTGGTAATTGTTATTCGCGGCCGCTCGGGCTCGTACCGGCAGGCAGATTACTTGTGCGGGGCGTTGCTCGCCTTTGCCGGTTTACTCTTCTTCCTGTTTTCTCCCTACGTTATTCACGAACGCTGGGTCCCGATCGAAGTCATCCTGTTATTCGCTCTGGGCGCGTTCGTTTGCTCGCGCTGGCCATTGCTGCGCCGGTTGCTGACATCCGGGAAGTTTCGCGCGAATGCGGCCCGGCAGGGAGCCGCCGCGATGTTCTACGAGGCGGGCATCGCAAATACGAAGGCAGAGAACGGACTCTTGATTTACGTCTCGTTGCTCGAGCAACAGATCGAAATCATCGCTGATCGCGGCATCTTGAAAGCGATGCCGCCCTTGGCTTGGAACAAATCGATTCACGAGCTGAAAGATCTGGCGCGTAATTGCGAACCTGATAAGCTGGTTGCCTCACTAAAAAACCTGGGAAAAGTCTTAGCCGCGCACATTCCCGCCACCGGTGAGAATCCAAATGAGTTGGTCGACGGTCCGCGTATCGAACTGAAATGAAGCGTCTGAGATCTGGAATTTGGAATTTGAAATTCAGTCGCTCCGCTCTGCGCATGGCTCTCGCGGGGTTTGGACTCTTGGCGTTCGCTCTTTTCACAACCGAGGCCTGGGCCCGCGTCGGCGGCGGACATTCATACGGCGGAGGGGGCGGCAGCGGCGGCGGTGGTGGAGACGGTGGCGGTCTCGGTGTACTTGTCTATCTCATCTTTCGATTCCTGCTGTGGTTGACGATTGAACATCCGGCGATCGGAATTCCGGTCGATATCATTGTCATCGGTTTCCTGATCTACCGGTTCATGAAGCCGTCGAAGAAATCGGTCTCTGTTGTTTCTTCTTCGCCGGTTCTCGGTCTTTCGACTGGCCCTGGTATTCGTCCGCAACTCGACGTCCCGCGCGCCTTCAATCAACTGCGACGATTCGATCCGAATTTTTCGGAAATAATTTTTACGGATTTTTGTTACGCGCTTTATGGTCGCGCGCACGAAGCTCGGGGAAAAGGAAAAATCGCTCTCGATGAGCTGTCGCCATACCTGAGCGATGCGGCGCGCTCGTCCTTGCTGCAACTGAATTCGCCGCAACTGAAAGCCGTGCAGGGTGTGATCGTCGGCGCCATGCAAGTGGTTGATGTGCGCGGGCTCGCTTCCCCGAAAGTTGAGATCAGCGTCGAGTTCGAAGCCAACTACACTGAGTTCACGCCGCGGCAGGGCGATCCGCGCGGCGAAATGAGTTACTACGTGCGCGAGCGTTGGGACCTGGAAAGAAAACGCGACGTGCTCTCACCGACACCTGAACAGGCGATCGCTTTGCATTGTCCGCGCTGCGGAGCGCCTTTACAGAAAGACACGAACGGCGCCTGTGCTTTCTGCGGCGCGAAAATCGAGAGCGGGGAATTTCAATGGTACGTTCGCATCGTCCGCACTTTGAGCCGTGAAGCGCGCGGACCTTTGCTGACGTCAGACGTTCCCGAAGTCGGCACCAACTATCCGACGGTCACCCAGCCGAATTTCCCGGCGGTGCGAGCGGGCTTTGAACAGAACAATCCCGAATTCAGATGGGCCGATTTCCAGGCGCGCGCGCGCATGATCTTCAACGAATTGCAGGAAGCCTGGTCGTCGCTCAACTGGGAACGAGCCCGCCCGCACGAGACCGACAGCATCTTCCAGATGCATCGTTACTGGATTGATGCATACAAAGCCCAGCATCTACGCAATGTTCTCGAGCGCTATCAAATCACCGCAATGCAGCCGGTGAAGATCAAGCAGGACTCTTTTTATCAGGCGATCACCTTGCGCATCTTCGCCGAAGGACTCGATTACACCGTCAATCAGAACGGCCAGCTGGTTTCAGGATCGAAAACAAATCTGCGCCGCTGGAGTGAGTACTGGACCTTCGTGCGCAACGCCAGGGCAAAACCCATGGCCGCGCGCGCCGACCTTAATTGCCCGAATTGTGGCGCGCCGTTGAAAGTAAATGCCGTGGGAATCTGCGAATTTTGCGGCGGTAAAATCACTTCGGGTGAATTTGATTGGGTGCTTTCGAAGATTGAGCAGGACGAAAGCTATTCCGGGTAGTTATGCTGTTCCCCCGTTTAAGAAGCATTATTTGACATTCGGCATTTGAGATTTCCATTTAGTCATTGGGGAATCAACGCTGCGCGCAACCTCAAATAGCTAAATGTCAAATGCCAAATCGCAAATCTCTCAAATACTATGGCCCACCAATTGCTCTCTCGCCAAAATCTCTGCCGCCAAAACTTGACGCCGTCTGACAGGCCTTGCTATCCTGCGTTCAGTTCAGGACAACTCGGTTCGAGAACACCCGATCGGTTTTTTGTCTCGCATAACAATTCGGTTCCAAACCGCGCAATGCGACTGCCTTTGTGAACTTTCAAATTCGGGAGGTGTCAGGTGGGCTTCAAGGTCGGCCAGAAGGTTGTTTACCCCAATCACGGGATCGGTACCATCGAACAAATCGAACAAAAGCAAATAGGCGCAACCGCACTACCGTTTTATACGCTTCGCCTCGCTGCTACTAATTCCCTCGTTCTTGTTCCGGTTTCAAATGCGCTTGAGGTTGGCCTCCGTAAGCCGATCACGTCGAGCGAATGCGACACGCTGTTCGCCGCTTTGGGTGCGGACTTCACGGCGCCGCCGCATGACTGGAAAGATCGATTCAAAGACTTCTCAGAGAAGATGCGCACCGGCAATATTTTCGAGGTGGCCGAAGTCCTCAAGCACCTCAATTTCCTTAGCCACAGCAAGCCCCTTTCATTTCGCGAGCAACGGATGCTTGAACGGGCCCACTACCTGGTTGTTTCCGAACTGGCGGCGGTTTGCCGGCAGCCGGAATGCAACATCGAACCACGCGTCAATGACGCGCTGGCCCAGGCTTGTTCGCGGCATCAGGGAAAAGGGAACGGTTTAGCGCGTCGGGCGGCGGCAGCGGGCGCACATTGATTCATTAAACAATTAGAATATCTGGAGCGCGCGGAGACAGCCTTACAAACTGCGCGCCCTTTTTGTGTCGTGATATGATGAACGCCTCGCTGTTCATCACGATTAGCAATGGACGATCCTGCTAGTAACTTCCTGGCCCTTTTGATGGGCGACCAGCTTTCGCTAATTCTCGTCAAATTCCTAACGAAGTTCGCGGCAGTGCTTTTGCTCGTCGGCGCAAATGGTTTTTTCGTGGGCGCCGAGTTCGCGCTCGTGTCTGTGCGGCGAACTCGTTTGGAAGCGCGCGCGGCCGCCGGTAGCCGGCGCGCGCACGCGGCGTTGCGGTTGCTTGGAAATCCGACGCTCTTCATTTCCGCCACCCAGCTGGGAATTACGATCGCGTCTCTCGCCCTGGGTTGGGTGGGTGAGCCGACAATTGCCGCTTTGCTGGAGCCCGTCGCTGAAGCCATCGCTCCCGCCGGAAAGGCAGCTTATGTCGCCCATGTGTTGGCAATTGTGATTGCCTTCGCCGTAATCACGTTCTTGCATATCGTGCTGGGGGAATTGATGCCGAAGATGGTGGCCCTCGACCGCGCGGAATCCCTGGCTTTGTTTGCGGCGCGACCGCTGGAGATCTTCGCGAAAATTTTTCGTTGGCCGCTCTGGCTCTTCAATACCACCGGCACGGCCATCGGCCGGCTGCTGGGATTGCAGTCATCGCTGGATCACGCCGCCGTTTACAGTGAAGACGAGTTGCGCCGTCTGGTCGACATCTCGCGCGAGAGTGGCTTCCTGCGCGCGGAAGAGCGACGATTGATACATCGCGTGTTTGAGTTCTCGGACACGCTGGTGCGCGAAGCGATGGTCCCACGTACCCAGATTGCGGCGATTTCAGTCGATTGCTCGCTGGAAGATATTCGCGACGCTTTTAACCAGCACGGTTATTCGCGTCTGCCCGTTTACAACGCTTCACTCGATAACGTCATAGGTTTCATTCACAGCAAGGATCTGATGCCGTACTTGCTGAAGCCGGACACGTTCAAACTGGAATTTGTGCTGAAAGCGCCGATGTACATCGTCGATACAGCGCGCCTTGAAGACGTTTTGCGGCAAATGCAGAAGGCAAAGTCGCACTTTGGCTTTGTGGTTGACGAACATGGCGGCATCGAGGGAATTATCACGCTCGAAGATTTGCTTGAGGAGATCGTGGGTGAAATTTCCGACGAGCATGACGAGGAAGTCAACGAACAGATTAACAAGGTTGGCGATCGGACCTACGATCTCGATGGAGCACTCGCGGTGCGCGACCTCAACCGGCGCCTCAAGACATCGCTGCCCGAGTCAGAAACCTATATCACGATTGGCGGATTTCTGATGACTGAAGCCGGTCACGTGTTGCAAGCGGGCGAGGTGATTGAATTCGACAGCCTCAAGTTCCATGTCGAAAAGGTCGAGCGCCGGCGGCTGCTGCGCGTTCGTTTGGAGTTGCCGGAACAGAAGCCTGAGCCTCAACCCGTAGAAGCCGCGAACGCGGCGCGATGATTTTGCCGCGTACTACTTCTCGGTTACGCGGAATAAATTGCTGCTGAAGCGCTTCGCCTTGTCCAGCCAGGTACGTTCCAGTACAAACCCGGCTTCGTCGCCCAACTTCCGCAAACTCTCGACATCGAATTTGTAAGCGTTTTCTACGTGGATTCGTTCACCTTGCGCAAACTGGACAGTCAAAGGCAGGGCGCGAAGATGCACAGTCTGAGGGCGCAAGCTTTCCAGATAAACCTCAACGCGCCCGGCCTGCACGTTGTAAAAAGAGCGCAGGCCGAACGCCCATAAATCAAAGTCGGCATCAAGTTCGCGATTGATCCGTTCGAGTTCGTTCACGATAAATGCGCGGGTCACGCCCAGTGGATCGTTGTAAGCAGCCTCAAGCGCGCGACGATCCTTCTTCAAATCCGCGCCGAGCAACAACGTGTCGTCCTTTCGCAATACGCGTCGAATCGCGCGGACAAAATTCGACGCTTCATCCGGCTCAAAATTTCCAATATTCGATCCGAGGAACAGGACCAACACAGGATTCAGTTCGAGCGAAGTCAGAGCTTCCAGGGCCTGGAAATAGTCGGCGGCGTAAGCGCGAATCCGCAGTTCGGGATAGGAACCCAGCAAAGCCTGTGAACTTTCTTTGAGCGCGGATGCAGAGATGTCTATTGGAATGAAAAGTAACTCGCCACGGTGTTTGATCATGGCTTCGATGATCTGCCGGGTCTTTTCCGCGCTACCGCTGCCAAGTTCGATTAACGTATCGCAATCGGGAATCGCGGCTACGATATCATCGGCATGGGTTGAAAGAATCTCGTGTTCCGCCCGCGTTAGGTAGTATTCGGGAACCTCACAAATCGCTGCGAACAATCGCGAGCCCAACTCGTCATAAAGATATTTCGGGAAAAGTTGCTTCGGAGTTGCCGACAGGCCGGCAAGCACATCTCGGGCGAAGTTGGCGTGGCCGTTTTGCCTTGTCAGATCGTGAATGACAAGTCGTGGCGAGGAAGTTAGCGGTTGCGGCTGTGACATGAAGGCGTCTGGGCCGACTCATAGTCTGCAAAGCGTTCGACCGCTCTCAAATTGTCGAGAGCATTGGTGCGGGGGGGCTGCGAAATTATACGCGTTGGGAGCGAGAAGCAAAAAGAGCAGTCCCGACGGATCGGGACTGCTCTAAAACTAACACCGCTTGAGGCGTCGTCTAGATGATGACACTGCGCGGTCGCACAATCGTCACCGGTCGACGAGGAACAGTGATATTGATGTCAGGCGTCGACGGCACGACTATCTGAGGCGTGGTGACGGTAATCGCGGGAACTGTCGGTATTTCGATGCGCGGAATTGTAATAGTCCGAATATCGCCCGAGTCTGTGCGCAGCTTTTCAGGGGTGACCGTGATGCTGCGACTACTGCGATCGCGCACCACCGTCAGGGTGACTGGTCCATCGTCTTTCTTATTGATGGCGCGCGAAATATCGCCGGGTGAATCAACTTTCTCGCCGTCGACTGCGGTAATCACATCGCCCGCTTTCAATCCAGCCTTTGCCGCGGCGCTGTTCTCAACCACCGACGTCACCAGGATTCCTTCAGTAACGCCGAAATAGTCCGCGAGTTGTTTCGTCAATGTCTGAGTGCTGATGCCGATGCGGCGGTGCGCGCCGCCCATGTTAATAGTCCACGTGCCGTCGCCGGTCTTGATCTTCGGCATGTCTTTGCGCATTTTTTCCATCTTTTGGCGCATCTCTTCGCGAGTCTTTTCGTTCCAGACGTTATTGAACGCGTCGCGCTTGCCGAGTGTTGCCGAGATCTCCTGCTCAGAGCCGCCGCGCGCGACGGTCAGGCGCACGTTCTGATCCGGTGACGATTCGTTCACCAGGCGATTGAGCTTGCGCGTGCTGGTCACCGCTTCGCCGTTGAACCCCACGATGACATCGCCTTTGCGCAGACCAGCTTTTTCGGCGGGGCTGTCCTTGACCACTTCCGTCACCCCGACACCGCGCACTTCGCGCAGGCCATACGACGCCATGTTTTCTTTGCTGACGTCTTCCGCATGTACGCCCAGGAAAGTTCCGCCCTGAAAGAAGAACGTGAAGTTTCGGTCACCCTGTGGCGCCCACACTTCAGGATCAACGTCGAAGTCAAAATCGAAATCAAAAGCGTTATCGTCAAACGACCATTCGGCTTTCGGAGCCTTGGGGGATTTTGCCGCGTCAGGCGCCTTGGGCGCTTCCTGCGCGCTCACGATGCCGCCAATAATGAGACCGCAACCCAGAATAATTGAGAGAGTCACAAGCAGTTTGCGAATTGTCATACAGAGTCCTCCGATAGGTTTTGACGGTTTCACGCGGGGAAGGACGCCGAGTTCCAAATTGTTAGGGGAGAGTTACAGAACCGCGAACCGTAGTGAGCGGGATCAGGACTCAACTCCTTCGGTCAAAAACTCGGTTTTTTGACCACAGTTGAATCTTTGTTCCGCTCACTACCGTTCGCGGTTCTGTACTGAGAGCGATTTAGTGGGCACTGAGTTGCCGGTAGATCTCTCGGCCATCGCTCATTTCCAAAGCGATTTTGCCTTCAGCTTGCGCCTGGTCGAGGTGCGCGACGGCTTCCGACACGGCCAGAAACTTGTGAACATCGTCGGCGTCCGGAAACATCTGGCGAGAAAGTTCCCAAGCGCTCACGCCGCTCCTGGGCACCAATCGCAGGACCTTGGTCTGGCGATCATTGATGGCTCGCAGGTAGCGGTTGAAGAGTTCTTCGTAATCATGAATCGGCTCGCCGTGACCGCCATACACAAGCGTCGGCGCAAAGCTACGCACCCGCGCGAGGCTGACCAGGTATTCCGCGAGCGATCGAAACCGGCGGGAGGGATCGATCGGATCGGGCGAGATGACGGGATTGGGAGTAACACGTTTCAGCACGCAGTCGCCGGCGATGATTGTCCTGTCAGCTTCACGGATGAATGAGCATGAGCCGGGCGTGTGTCCCGGCGTATGAATCACGCGTAGCGATCCACTTTCGAATTCCAACTCGTCTTCGTCGTTCAAAGCGGTGCAATGGTCGTCTTCCAGCGAATCGGCATACTGGCGCACCTCATCGTAAAGCGCGCGCATTGTGCGCAGCTCGTCTTCCGGAACACCGGCCCGCATTAACAGACGCAAGCTGTCTTCATGTTCCAGGCGACCAGTGCGATGACCGGTCTCCCAGTCGTGCACAAAGACTTCTGCATCTCTGGCTTCATCGCGCAGCGAACGCGCGAGTCCGCAATGATCTTCATGCGCATGCGTGAGCACGATGCGCCGGATGTCTGAAACGTTGAGGCCGGCCTGGCGTAAACCTGCGCGCAGAGCTTCAACTGCGTCCCGCGTTTTCGGTCCCGTGTCGATAATCGTGATCGGGTCTTCTTTGATCAGATAGACGTTGACCGCGCCGATGTAGAACGGAGTGGGAAGGGAGATGGGAACGATGTTCATTGCCGATTTCAGATTGCCAATTGCCGATTGAACCACAATCGCAGTTGCGCGCAAATCGGCAATCGCCAATTGGCAATCGGCAATGAATTAGTAAACGTACTTATTCGCCTCGATCATTGCGTTCGCGATTCGCTGCCGCGCCGCGACCGTGTTAATCGGCGTCATCTTCGTGAAGCGGCGCAACGCGGCGAGCAGAGTCCGCAACTCGTCGCCCTCACTCATTGCCGCCAGCGTGTTCTTTGCATGAGCCTCGATTCTCTCGACCGCGTCGTTGCAGAAGACACGCGTCATATCGATGAAGTGTTCGCCGGCTTTTTCGCCTTGCGCCGCGGCGATCTTTTGTGTGCGCAGGATGGCCGACTCCATCGCGAACGCATCCATGATGATGTCCGCAACACCCATCAGAATCTCCTGCTGCTCTGCGAGTCCCATCATATATTTCTGCGCGGCCGTGCCGAGCGTCATCAACGCCACCTTTTTCGCATTGGCGGCCAGCTTCTGTTCAGCTGCCAGCAAACTCTCATCCGTATCAAACGAAGGCATCGACGGGTTGAGAATCTCATCCATCAACCCTTGCGCTGCCGGCAGCAGAGCCAGGCGCCCGCTCAGCGCCGCTTTCATCAAGCGGCCGGGAATCAGCATGCGATTGATTTCGTTCGTGCCTTCGAAGATGCGGTTGATGCGCGTGTCGCGATACGCGCGTTCGGCCGGATAATCAGCTGAGTAACCATAACCGCCAAAGATCTGGACCATCTCGTCAGTGACAAAGTCGCAGTATTCCGACAGTGCGACTTTAATGATCGAACATTCGGCGGCGTACTCCTCGATCGCTTTAAGGCGCGCGTCCATATCGTGCGAATCTTGAACCGCGCCCAGACCTTCTTCGATCATTCCGAGGGTGCGATAAGTCATCGCTTCGCCCACCCACGTGCGAATCGCCATCTCGCCAAGCTTTGCCTTGATTGCGCCGAATGACGAGATCGATTTTCCAAATTGATGCCGTTCGTTTGCGTACTTCACCGATTCGGTAACGGCCAGCTTCATGCCGCCCAGACACATCGCGCCCAATTTGAAACGGCCAATGTTGAGAATGTTAAAAGCGATCTTGTGGCCTTTGCCGACTTCACCCAGCAGATTTTCCAACGGCGCCTTGGCATCAGCGAGAATCAAAGGCGTCGTGCTCGATCCCTTGATGCCCATCTTGTGTTCTTCGGCGCCGGGGCGACATCCTTCCTGCCGCTCCACGATGAAGGCGCTGAACTTGTCGCCATCGACTTTCGCGAATACCACGTAGATATCCGCGAAGCCCCCGTTCGTGATGAACATTTTTTCGCCGTTGAGAATGTATTCCTGGCCGTCCGCGCTGAGTTTCGCAGTCGCTTTCGCGTTCATCGCGTCTGAGCCGGAGCCTGCTTCGGTCAACGCATAGGCTGTCACCAAATCACCCGCGGCGATCTTGGGCAGATATTTCTCCTTGGCCGCGTCCGTGCCGAAGTAAACAATCGGCAGCAGCCCAATTCCGCTCTGCGCGCCGAGGGTAGTGGCGAACGAAGCCGAACGCCCAAGGTTTTCAGCGATAAGAGAGCCGCTGGTCTGATCGAGAGCGAGGCCGCCGTACTCTTCAGGAATGTTTGCGCCCACCAGACCAAGTTCCGCAGCCTGCTTCACCAACTGGCGCGCGAGATTCCAATCCTTCGCTTCAAGTTCGTTGATCCGCGGCAAGACTTCCGCGTCCATAAACTGCCGCGTGGTATCGGCAATCATGCGATGCTCTTCGTTGAAATCTTCAGGCGTGAAAATTTCCGCGGGCGTGCGTTCCTCAATCAGGAAACTTCCGCCCTTGACGATTTCTTTCTTGTCCATTACGGCTGCCATGTTTTGATGCCTTTCTGTAGGGCCGGCCTTGTGCCTGCCCGTTTACCGATTTGTAAGCAGCGGGCAGGGGCAAGCCGTGCCCCTACAAGATCACAACCTTTCAAATATTCCCGCGGCGCCCATGCCGCCGCCCACGCACATCGTCACCATCCCGTAACGCGCGTTGCGACGTTCGAGCTCGCGCAGAATTGAAGCAGTGAGTTTCGCTCCCGTGCACCCCAGCGGATGACCCAGCGCAATCGCGCCACCGTTGACGTTCACTTTGTCAGCATTCAGTTCGAGCATTTTGATCACCGCCAGCGACTGCGCCGCAAATGCTTCATTCAATTCGATCACTGCGATGTCATCGAGAGTCAATCCAGCCAGCTTCAACGCTTTCGGAATCGCATACACGGGACCAATGCCCATCTCTTCGGGCGGGCAGCCCGCAGTCGCGTAGGCAACCAGTCGCGCCAAAGGCTTCGCGCCGAGTTCCTTCGCTTTTTCTTCCGACATGACGATTGCCGCGGCCGCGCCGTCCGACATCTGCGAAGAATTACCCGCGGTGATTGTGCCGTTCATCTGAAACGCGGGCTTGAGTTTCGCGAGCGCTTCCGCGGTGCTGTCACGACGAGGGCCCTCGTCTTTATCGAAGGTGATTTCAGTGCGTCGCACCCTCTCTGACCGCCCCACCCCAGCCGGGCTGCCCGGCTGGGGGCCCCGGGGTCGGGTTTCTGACCCGTCCAGTTCTTCGACCGTGACATTCAAACCAACGGTTTCGTCTTTGAATTTATCGGCATCGAGCGCCGCCACCGCGCGCTGGTGTGAACGCAACGCAAACTCGTCCTGTTCTTCGCGCGTGACCTCATACTTCTTTGCCACATTCTCAGTCGCCAATCCCATGCTGAGATAAAAATCCGGATAAGTGTCCATCAGGGTCGGATTCGGCCGGATGATGTGACCGCCCATCGGAATCATGGACATCGACTCGAGGCCGCCGGCGACAATTACGTGCGCGCCGTTCGTGCGAATGCGATCACTGGCCATGGCGATCGTCTGCAAGCCTGACGAACAAAATCGATTGATCGTCATCGCGCTCGTCTCCACCGGCAGCCCCGCGCGAATCGCAGCGGCGCGCGCGACGTTCATCCCCTGTTCGGCTTCGGGCATCGCGCAGCCCATAATCACGTCATCGATCTCGCTGGCTTGCAATCCCGGCACCCGCGCGAGTGCTTCGGTGATGGCCGCGGCGCCCATGTCATCGGGACGCGTGTTGCGCAAAGTGCCCTTGGGAGCTTTGCCGACTGCGGTTCTGACTGCTGATACGATTACTGCGTCTTTCATAATCTTGTCCCAAGTCCAACGTCCAGAGTCCAATGCCCACCGGCCCAAGAAGACCTTGGACTCTGGACCTGGGACGTTGGACTAATTTCGTAAAGGCTTTCCTGTTTTCAACATGTGCGCAATTCTGTCCTGCGTCTTGCGCGTCCCAATCAAAGACAGAAAAGCCTCGCGTTCCAAATCGAGCAAATATTGTTCGCTCACACGCGTGGTGTGATTGAGATCGCCGCCAGTCAGGATGCGCGCGAGCTTTTCGCCAATCAGCGCATCATGATCGGAAATGTAACCGGCGCGCTTCATTAAGTGTACCCCCAGCTTCAAAGTCGGCAACGCCGAATTCCCCAGCGCGAGTATATCTGTGCGCGGTTGTGGCTGAACGTATCCCCCGGCGGCCAGCGCCAGCACCTGCTTCTTCGCGTCGGCAATCAAACGATCTGAATTCATGGAAATCGAATCTTCTGCGCGCAAGAAACCTAAGTCTCGCGCTTCTTCGGCAGATGTCGCAACTTTGGCGAGCGCGATTGTTTCGAAAGCGCGCTTCACAAATGGAAACGGATCGGCATCTTTCATGTCCGCCGGAATTGAATCCAGCGCCCGCACCAGCATCTCTTTGGTGCCGCAGCCGGCGGGAATAATTCCTACGCCGACTTCCACCAGACCGATGTAGGTCTCCGCCGCCGCGCGCACTCGATCAGCATGAAGGACCATTTCACAGCCGCCGCCGAAAACCATCTGAAACGGCGCTACTACTACCGGTTTCGGTGAGTACCGCAGGCTCATCACCGACGATTGGAAGTAGCGGCCAATCATTTCCAGCTCTTCCCAGTTTTCGTCCTGCGCTTCCATCAACATCAGCATCAGGTTGGCGCCGACTGAGAAGTTGACACCCTGATTACCGACGACCAACCCGAGGAAATTCTTTTCCGTTTCAGCGATCGCAAAGCGCAACATCTCGAGCGTGTCGCCGCCAATCGAGTTCATCTTCGAATGAAACTCGACACAAGCGACACCGTCGCCCAGATCGATCATCGACGCGCCGGAATTTTTCTTGATGACACCAGTGCGATCCTTCAATGACTTCAAGATAATTGTGCCGGCCGGATCGGCGAGCGGGCGATATTCGCCGGAGGCAAAGTCGAAGTAGAAACGCTGCCCGTTTTCCTGTTTGTAAAAAGTTTTGCCGCCGCTGCTCAAAAGCTTCTCGACGTTGGCCGGGACCGCTCGCCCTTCTTCCTTGAGTTTCGCGACGGATCTTTCGACGCCGATGGCATCCCAAACTTCAAATGGCCCGAGTTCCCAGTTGAATCCCCAACGCATGGCGCGATCGACTTCGAGGATCGTGTCGGCGATTTCCGGAATCCTTTCCGCTGTGTAAGCGAGTGTCTGCGAGAGTGTCTTCCAAAGGAACGCGCCCACCCGGTCCTTCGCCCAAGTCAACGTCTTCAAACGTTCGCGCGTGTCCTCGATGTTCTTCGCCATATCGAGGGAAGGGAGCTTCACCTTTTGCGCAGGTTTGTAGTCGAGGGTTTGTACATCAATAGCCCAAATCTCGCGCTTGTCCGTTTCGCCTTTCTTGCGTTGATAAAAGCCGGCTTTAGTCTTGTTGCCGAGCAGGCCGCGCTCGATCATCTTCGTCACGAACTCCGGCATCACGAATATTTCACGCTCAGGATCGTCGGCAAGATTCTCGTGCAGGTTCTTAACGACGTGCGCAAAGACGTCGAGCCCGACCAGATCGAACGTGCGAAACGTGGCGGTCTTCGGACGCCCCGCCGCCGGTCCGGTAATCTTGTCCACCTCTTCGATGGAATATCCGTCTTCGATCATCGTGCGCATGGTCACGAGCGCGCCATATGTGCCGATGCGATTGGCGATGAAGTTGGGGCGATCCTTCGCGATCACAACTCCTTTTCCCAAACGCTCATCGAGGAACCCAAACATCGAACATGAGACTTCCGGCTTGGTCCATTCAGTGCGAATCAACTCGACCAGATGCATGTAACGCGGCGGGTTGAAGAAGTGCAGGCCCAGGAAGTGCGCTTTGAAATCATCCGAACGTCCCTCTGCCAGTTGCGCCAGGGGAATGCCACTCGTGTTCGAAGCGATCACGGAACGGGGCTGACGATGCTGTTCGATTCTTTCGTAGAGGCTGCGCTTGATTTCGAGGTTTTCGACCACAGCCTCGATGATCAGGTCGCAGTCTTTTAGTTCTGCCAGATCGTCTTCGAAGTTACCGATGGAAACCAGCGATGCGCGGTCGGCGGTGAAGGCGGCGGGCTTCGCTTTCTTCGCGGCTTCGAATCCGGCGCGCGCGATCGCGTTGCGATCCGGCTCCTGCACCCTCCCTGCCGGTCGGGTTTCCGCATTGTCTTTCTGAACAATGTCGAGCAGAAGTGTCGGCACGCCCGCGTTAGCCAGGTGGGCGGCGATTTGCGCGCCCATTGTGCCGGCGCCTAAGACAGCAGCTTTTTTGACCTGAATCATGGCGGCAAGATAATACTGAATGAGCATTCATTCAGCAAGAAGAGAGAGAGTACCGTTTCGCTTGAAAAAGCTTCCGTCACCGGATGGGGCTGCTATTGAATGTCATCTGCGATATGAGTATTTCGATGGCGCACTTCGAAAGCCAGGTTTCGACGAGCTAATAGAGCAAAGCCCAGTGCCGTTAGAACTCAAGGGTGACTTACACAAAATACGCAAATATCTGCATCGGTGGGTTCACGTAAATGATCCCCATGATGATCAAGACTTGTTAACCAGACCGGAATACTACGAGACTGAACTGGAAGAAATGTCGTTTGTTGCAATCAAGGCAATGATGCAAATCCTCTATTTGAAACAAGGCTTGTAGGAATCTTTTCCTTGCATTCGGATCGGTGATATATAGCGCCGCATGAAGGACGTTCCCACACAATCAAATATCGCTTTGGCTTGGTACTTTGGATTCAAGATCGTCACAAGTCTTGTGGGCGGTGTCGCGATCTACTTGGGGTATCGGTTGTTTGTTTTGGGAGTCACTGGACAAGCCAGTCTGAGCTTGGAAACACACTCTGTAAAAGGTCAACTCCTTAATGCCGCTCCGGCACTCTTTTTTGCTCTGGGAGGGGTTGTAATATTGGTTTCTGTGGTTAGGAAGGGAGTAGATGTAGGGTTTTCAAGAGGTGGCCGCGTTTGGCTAGGCGACAGAGTTCACAAAAACTAAGTCGCACTTTTACCCCACCACCACCTTCTCAGACATGTTGACGAAGATCGAAGAATTGGAATAGGTTCTCATGGCTTTAACAGGCTGGTCCTCTGAGCCTGCGCGTGACCCGCGTTTCTCTTTAGTACCAGCCTACTCTCAGGGCCACAGAGTTTGCTGCCTGAGATCAGTTTTCAAGATCGATCCAGCGCATATATTAGAGCTCTCAGCCTGGCTGATTGAAAAGGATCCTTAACCGTATGCCAGAAATCCTCAAAATCGCCGTTAGTGTTGGCACCCCGCTGTCGCTTCTTGGGCTGTTGGTTGCGGTTATATACCTCGCGTACATGCGGAAGCTCAGCTACGACGAGACTAAGCTGAAAAACCTACCGCCCGGCCAACGGGGGAAGCAAACAGATCAATATCTCACTCGGTACGGAATCGACGGAAAGAATCTGTCTCCGGAGGAAAAACTGGCGCTTATTAGAGACGAACTCGACAAGAGGCATCGGAGATCCAGGTGGTATGTGATTGCGACGACGATTACGTTTGTTGTGTGCTTTGCCATCGCGGCGGTTTCCTTCTGGCCGAGGACCGGCACTGCCGAAGATCGAAATGCTTACCTAGACACCAACGGCACGATTATTCAACCGCGTGAGAGCGCGGTAGTTAACGCAACTTTCAATGCCTCAGGCACGGCTGATCACGTCGGGCAAGGGGTTTACCTTTGGCTTGCGGTTGAAATCGACGGCAGAATCTGGCCGAAGGAGGCACATGTAACTGTCGATCAGAACGGCCAGTGGAATCAGTCAGTATTTGAAGACGGACATCCGGACCAGTTTGAACTTTCTCTTTGGGCTGCAAATGCTGATGCGAATGACCGGCTACGCGCATGGCTGATAAATGGTCAGCAGACGGGGGTCTACCCTGAGCTGCGGCCCTTTTCCGGCATGAAACGACTTTGGCGCGTGGAAAAGCTGCGGATAGCTAAGTAAATGATCAGCAAAGTTCAGAATCGTGGAGACTCAAAAAGCAGGATTCTGGCGGCCATGTTCGCACAGGTCGAACGACCGGATTTGAGGCAAGGAAGACAATCGCTCAAGACTGCCCTCTTCTTTACCGCCATACTCTCGTTAACATTCCTGGGGACCTATGTCTTGTCGGGCATGATTGATTTCCGTGCCAGTTCGTACTGGCCAGCGATTATCTGGTTGGCTGGATTTGGAATTATGGCACTTAACAACGCACACATGATTGTGTGCTCTGTGGTTGCTCTTTGGCCCGGACAGAAGAGTCTTCCTGAAGCTGAGCATTCAAGTGACTACTGCACAGACATCCTGTACATCGTGAGAAATGAGAACACAGATCTTTTGTTTACCGCGATGTTAAGTTCGCTTGCAGGAATTGCCACTTCAAATACTCGCGTGTGGTTACTTAGTAATTCAGACAATTCAGAATTTCAAATGGCCGAGGACTTGCTGGTAAGCAAACTTCAAGCTGATTTTGGGGCGGAGCGTGTACATCTATTCAGGACGCTCAAGAACCCTCTGCGTCGCAAACATGTTTGCATTCACGAATGGCTGGAGGTCCACTCAGAGTCAAGTTATGTTTTCATCTGTGATGCTGACACAGTTGTGCCCGTCGATTCAGTTGAAAAACTGATACGCAAGGCCAACCACCCGGACAACGCTGAAATAGTCCTTTTTCAATCTCACCTCAGGAATCTGCGAGCAGAAACGCGCTTCGTCAGAATGCTCTCGTTCGGGCAGGAGATCGCGCAGCGACTGTACACCGCCACTCATCAACGGATCTTCGGGCGAAGTGCCTACTATGGCAGCGGTTGTCTGATTCGCACTATCGCATATCGCAACTTAAATGTTCCGGCGTGGGTGCTGAGCCATGATATCTGGGAGACGGTCGCCTTCGAACAAAATGCCGGCAGGGTTGTTTATTGCCACGATGTCGTGACGTTTGGCAGTTTCCCGCACAACATGCTTGATTTCATGCGACGAAGCCGGCGTTGGATTCTAGGAACAACAGAAACGTTTCCTTTGCTCGCGCGTCCAGGCGTTCCCCTGGGTACACGATTTCTCGTGTTGCTGCCAATCTATCTTTATCTGATTCAGCCGCTATTAATTATTTGGATTGCGCTTGGATTTATCCTGAGTTCGTCGGTTGGCCCGTTCTTAGCGGTGCAAACATTCGCTTCGGCGGGGGCCGGCTATGTTCATCTCGAAATGAGTTCTTGTTTGATCTTTACCATGGTGGTCGTTTTCGGCCATCGTTTTACACAGTGTCGGGCGCTTGGAGAAATCGGAGAAACAGCGCTTGAGTTGGCCGCGTCGATTATTGTTTGCTTAAACTGCATTCTCTTTGATTCAATGACGGTTGTCCTGGCCCTGATTCGCCCAACGAGAGCCCGCGAATGGGTGCCGACGCCGAAGCAGAACCGACCACCGAAATTTACTGATGTTGCTTTAAAGCTTTGGCCGTCCACTCTTCTTGGACTCATCGCAACCGTAGTGGGTCTGGTTTATGCTTTCAATTGGACATTGGCAGCGTCACCATTCCTCGTATCTTTTTGCTTAGGCATCCCCGCGGCATACTGGACCGGTCAAAGATATAGCGTTATCGGCGGATCCAGTCATTACCCGCCGCGGGCGCATTTCAAGCACGGACCCGTCAGGATTAGGAGTTACGCAGTGATTCTTAATCGATCCCTCTTATTAATTCTCGGGATCATGAAATGGGTAATCTCCGAGAAGAATTAGTCCGGCTTGTAACACGAGTACCAACGTCCAAATCAAAGCAGCCAAGAAGCCATAGCAATAGTTCAACTTACCCCCGAAAACTGGTAATTCTCACGTTATGGCCGAATTTATTTTCACGTAATGGCCGAACCGCGCCTGGAAATTATTGATTCCAGGTGGCAGCGATTTCGTTTAATCACCGAACCCACAAGCGTGCTCAACCGGTTCGCGCGATCAAGGCATTCTTGATCCAAGCCCGACAATTTACTAATCTAAAATTCCCCTAATTCCCCGACGTTTATCAACTCTTTCATATCGAAAGGATAACTATGACTTCAAGAGTCGAGCGGGCCGAAGACCGGCTCGCCGATTTCACGCGTGATCGACGAATCCTGATTCTTTCATTAATGGCAGTAGTTATTGGCGCACTGAGCGCCGTCGTGGCCAAAGTTCTTGTTTGGCTGATCGCGATCATAACCAACCTGGTTTTTTATCAAACCTTCTCTTCGCAACTCGTTTCGCTGACGAATCATCATCTGGGAGCGTTCGTGATTCTCGCGCCCGTCGTCGGGGGATTAATCATCGGCCTGATGGCCCGCTATGGATCTGAGAAGATTCGCGGTCACGGAATTCCGGAAGCGCTCGAGGCCATTCTGTTTGGCCGCAGCCGCATGCAGCCAAAGGTCGCCGTGTTGAAGCCTTTGTCGTCGGCCATCTCAATAGGAACCGGCGGACCATTCGGCGCTGAAGGACCCATCATCATGACGGGCGGTGCGGTCGGCTCGCTCTTCGCACAGATGTTTCACCTGTCACCCGCCGAGCGAAAGACTCTGTTAGTAGCGGGCGCGGCCGGAGGGATGTCGGCGATCTTCGCTGCGCCCGTAGCCGCAGTGCTGTTGGCCGTTGAACTCTTGCTGTTCGAGTGGAAACCGCGATCGTTCATTCCCGTCGCAATTGCGGCAGCGACCGCGGGGGCGTTGCGGATTCCCTTGATGGGTGGTGGACCAATTTTCCCGGTCACGCCGCACGCGGAACTCGGAAGCGAAGGCCTGATGCTGGCACTCATCGTCGGCATCGTCGCGGGTCTGGCCTCCGGTGTCCTGACGACACTTGTCTATGCATTTGAAGACCTCTTCGAGCGGTTGCCGATTCACTGGATGTGGTGGCCGGCCATCGGCGGGCTATTCGTTGGTCTCGGTGGTTATATCGATCCGCGCGTCCTCGGCGTGGGATACGACACGATTCACTCGCTGCTGCGCGGCGAAGTATTTGGACCGCTCGTCGCCGGTCTGCTCATCGGCAAAGCGTTGGTTTGGTCCATCTCGCTTGGGTCCGGCACTTCAGGCGGAGTACTTGCCCCGCTTTTGATTATGGGTGGAGCGTTGGGCGCGATCGAAGCGCGTTGGATTCCCATGGGCGATCCCGGCATGTGGGCGATGATCAGCATGGCCGCGATGATGGGCGGCACGATGCGCTCGCCTTTGACCGCCATGGTCTTCACTCTGGAGTTAACCCACGACCTGAATCTGTTACCGGGCTTGCTGGTCGCCTGCATCGCCGCGCACGCGCTCACGGTGCTGGCCTTGCGGCGTTCGATTCTGACCGAGAAAGTTGCGCGCCGCGGATTTCATATCAACCGCGAATACGTGGTCGATCCGCTGATGGGTTTGCGCGTTAGTGAAGTTATGGATCAGAACCCACCGACCATTTCAGCGTCGATGAAGCTCGCTGATTTTTCAGACCGGATCGCGAATCGAGATCCGCGTCTGTCTCGTCGCCAGGGGACGATCATTGTCGACGATGCAGGAGCGCTGGCCGGCATAATCACTCGCGGCGACGTGCTGCGCGCGATCGAACGTTACGACGATCCAAACATTACGGTCATTCAGGCCGGCAGCCGTAGTTTGGTGGTGACTTATCCGGATGAGATCTTGTACGAAGCGATCGACAAGATGGTACGCAACGACATCGGCCGCTTACCTGTGGTCAAACGCGATAATGGGCGTGATGTAGTTGGCTATTTGGGACGGGCGGCGGTAATGACCGCACGTCTGCATCGTCATCAGGAAGAGCACGAACGCGAACCTGGCTGGCTGCAGGGACTAGCTTAGCAGCTAGTTTCCGGCCTGCCCCGTGAAGACATTCTTGTCGATCTGCGCCGGATTGCCGAGTACCACAAAGCGAATGTTGCGCATGTACTTTTGCGAGACGCGTTGCACGTCGGCAGGCGTGACTGCCCGCAGTTTCGCAATGGTCTCGAACGAGTTGCGCCAGCCACCGCCGATCAATTCGTACTCAGCGAGACTCGATGCCTGCGCTGCGTTCGTTTCCTGTCCCAGGTAGTAAGTTGTCAGATACTGCGAGACAACGCCGGTGATGTCAGTCTGATCCAGCGGCTGAACTTGCAGCCGTTTGATCTCGTCCAGCATGACCCGCACGGCTTGGTTGGCATCGACTGCCGTCACGTAAATCCCACCGACGTTTGCTCCCTGACTATTCAGGAATGCGCTCGGCGCGTAAGAAAGGTTTCGCTTCACGCGCACTTCTTCAAAGACGCGATCGCGCAGCATGGCGGCCGCAACTTCCATCGGATAAATGTCGGGTGAAGTAATCGGCGGCGCGGTGAACAAACCCTGTATGTAATTCGTCGGCAACCCTCGTTGCGTGATTTGAATGGTCGACGCGTCGAACGTAAGAGGCGGCACGGCATCGGCTTTGTACGTACCGCGCGGAAGCGTGCCGAACGACGCGGCGATACGCGGCTTTAGTTGATTTGCATCGATGTCTCCCACCACGACCAGAAGCAAACGCGACGTTTGCATGACCTGCTGGTGATATCGCTTTATGTCTTCCAGCGTCAGTTTTCCCACCGACTCGATCGTGCCCTCCGGCCGATTGATGTAGGGATGGCCCACGTACGCAGCTTGCTCCTGCAGCCGTTGCAAGTAGGTGTCCGGATCGTCAGAGTCGTCACTCAACGCGGTAAGCACGCGCGTTTTCGTCAGGTCAAAATCCTCTTTGGCAAATGCCGGATGCAGCGCGACGTCCGTGAACAAACCCCACATGCTGTCGAAGTTCGCGCGCGTAGCGGTAAACGACAATACTGAGTAATCGTAATTATCGCTTGATCCAATCACGGTACCCGTGCGGGCCAACTCGGCGCGCAGACGCTCGCGCGGATACGCGGTGCCTCCCTCTGCCATCACGTCGAGCATCAACGATTCGATGCCGGCGTTGGCGGTGGTGATGTTGCGGGATCCGCCTTTGATGAAAAGGCCGGTAGCCACGGTTTGACTACCCGCGCGCCGTTTCACCAGGACCTTCAGGCCGTTGACGTCGAGTTCAGTTACCAGCGCGGCTTGGCGCGCGATCAGGCCCTGGAGGTCGGGCGCTTGGGATGCAGTTGTTAGAGTTTGAGCGAAACCGACTGCAGCACTAATCAGTAAAACGACGATAGCGCTTGCGCGCGCTACAAAACATTTTCCATTCATCATTTTCCATTTACCATTTTTCATTTACTTAAAAATCGCTCTCTCACGTTTTCCCGCGCCAAATGGCAAATGAAAAATGCCAAATGACAAATGGAAAATGCTTACGGCCCCACCAATTCCTCAGGCGTCAGCTTCACCTGCTGTTGCGCTTCGGGAGAAATCAACACCAACCCAACATGGGGTTTGTTTTGAATGTAAGTGGTGATGTAGCGACTGATGTCCGCGCGCGACGTGCGCCGCAGGTTTGGCAGGTAGGTACGAAAATAATCCAGCCCCGTCGATGACCACCAGAAACTCAAAGTGTGCGCGTACTCGCTCAACTTCTCGCGGGAATAAAGATCGTCGGCTTCGAGCAAGGCCTTTGCGCTTTCGAGCTGTTCGTCGGTGAAGTAATCCTTGTCATTGAAGTGGGCCACTTCGTTGTAAATGGCTTTGATTGCTTCGTGCGCTTTATCGGGAGTCGTCTGCGCAATGATTTGAATGGGCCCGACATTTCGCTGCGTCAGATAGCCAATGGTGACGCCCGATACCAGCCCGCTGTCGACGAGGTTGTGTTGGAAGCGAGAATTCGGCTGCGACAGGATGAAAGAGAAAACGTCTGCGGAATAACTGCCTGGATTGTCTTTGCCGATCGACGGGCCGTGCCAGCCAATATCTATCAGCACATTCTGCACGGGCTGTTGCACGATCGCGCCCTGGCTCTTCGGCAGCGGCGGATGCTCGACCATCGGAAATTCCACGAACGGATCTTTCTCGCGTCGCGGCCAGTCGCCGAAAAGATCCTGCGCCAGCTTGAATACTTCCTCGGGATTCACGTCTCCCGTTACGACGAGAGCTGAGTTGTTGGGCACGTAGTAGCGCGACTGAATCAACCGCATCATGTCGGTTGTCGCGGATGCGACGGTCTGCCGATTGCCGAGCGGGTTCTTGCGGCTGGGATATTTGTAAAAGAGACGATTGATCATCTCCAGATTCAAATAGTAAAAAGGATTCGATTCGTTGCGATCGATTTCGCCAATCACGACCTCGCGCTCGCGCTCAAACTCGCCCTTGTCAAAACTAGGATAACGCGCTGCGTCGCGCATGAAATTCATCGCTGTGCGCAAATTAGGACTCGTCGTGGTGAAGTAATATTCGACGACTTCTTCGCGGGTCGTACCGTTGTACGAGATTCCCAGCTGCCCGATCTTCATCAGGTACGCTTCGGCATTCTCGATCGCACGGTTGGCTTTAAAGAACATGTGCTCGTAAAGATGCGAGAGCCCGTTCAGTTCCGGCGGCTCAGTAAACGAGCCGTTGCGCACCGCTAACTCAATCGTGACCAACGGTACCGAGTGATCTTCCACGGTCACAACTTCCAAACCGTTGGCGAGCAGGTGGCTGTTGATATCCGCGGCCGGTTTGGTGGGGGTGGTCCTGGCGGGCGCTGCGCTTTGACCTTGCTGCGCCTGCGGAGTTGTGGTCGTTTGCGAGCGCGCCGGTAATTGGGCGACGACGCCGAGGATTAATGCAAAAACTAAGAAAATTCGCTTCACGTGATCAATCCATCCTGTTCGGAGACAGGCCTGCGCCGGCCCCACATCAATGCGTTGTAATACGCGCGAAAACTGTAAAGGGATTCAAAATTCAACTCTAGCACAGCGACTCCTGACTCACGGAACACGGTCAATCGCTGTGGCTGGAAGCATTCGATGAGGCGAAGGCTGCAAATGGATGTCAGAACGAGCCGCGAGTTATTGTTTGACGGAGAGTTGGTTTGGCAGCTCGAGGTTGTCGATGCGTTCACACGGCTTAAGGGCGAGGCGCTGATTAAGTTTTTGCGCGTCGCGCACAATGTCGGCTCGCAGGCTTGCATCCTGACGAATAAGAATGCCAGGTTGCCGGTTTTCGTCAGTGCTCAACGGAATCAGCAGATATTCTCCCGGCGGAACGTTGCGCAACTCGAATTTGCCATCAGCCTCGGTGCGACTTTCGAAGTATCTCAGCAAGTTTGATGCGTTCTCTTTTTCGGCGGGCACAAAATAGATAACCATTCGATCTTTGACCGGCTTTCCTTCACTGGTTACGACAGTGCCGCGAACCAGGGCTGCACCTTCGCTGATGGTTACGTTGATTCCGGAAACGGATTGGGTATTTAAAGTTATGCCATCGCTGATAATTCGCGAGTCTGTATTCCGCGGGTTCGTGCCCAGGGTGAGGGATTTCAGATACCAACGTGCACCTGGCAAAGTAACGCCGAGCCGATAAGTGCCCGCATGCAGATTTCGTAAAACGAAATCGCCCTTTGCGTCAGCCACCGCGTCGGCCGCCTGATCCGCAAAAATCAGAGGTACCGGCTCCGCCGCCGTATTAGTCTTGGCGTCCGCCGATTTCGCGGTTTGTTTATCGCGGCGACCGAAAATGATCGTTTCCTGAAGAGCGGTGTCGCGGTGGGCGACGCACTCCGCCGTGAAATTGTCGAGGATCACGCGACCGCTGATCCCGGGAAGGGGCGCTACAGTTAGAATCACTCCGGTGACATCCGCGCCCTGCACTTTGATGCGTTTCGCTTCTGAGGCTTTCGTGTCGCGGGTCTGCGCTGAGAAGTTTTGCGCGACCACTTCATACTCGCCATCCGGCACGCCGAAAAGAGCAAATGCGTATTCGGTAAATGACGACGTGCTTGAAGTCATCAGCACTGTGCGGTTCTTTACATCGGTAACAGTGATCGTCGCGCTGGATATTATTCCCGCGGCTGTCTGAACGACGCCATTGACCCTGCCGCTGATCGCATGGCCCGGTTCACCGCGATACTGAATATCAGCAGTTGCTTCGTCACCACTTCTTACCGAGATCTCCATTGCCGTGTCGCGGGTGGAAGAGGGAGCGTATGTGGGCGCGTCTTGATCGAATCCAGTCGTCCCCAAACTACCGAAGAACCGCGAACCGCCGCCCACAGCCACGACATAGGTTCCAGGCGTCAAGCCGTAGATTCGATAGATGCCGCGATCGTCCGTGAAGCGTTCGGTAAATGACGGCGAGATTTCAACTGCTTTCCCAGCTTCATCGCGAACACGAAACGCCCGCACGCTCGCTCCGACAACCGGGGTGTTATTACCAGTCAGAACCGTCCCGGTAATGACGCCACCTTTTCTCAGCCGGAGATTAGTTGACTCGCCTGTATGAACGAAGCCACGCGCGTCTGTACCCAACGGGACATCAGCGACGAACCCGGATGCGGAAGCCCAAACTCGATAAACACCAACTGCCAGGCTGTCAATTTTGAAGCTGCCGTCGCTGCTGACGATAGTGGTCCGCGGCGGACCCAGAGTGATACCGGCCGCCGAGGCATACACCACCGCGTTATTCGGAAGATCGCCGGTTGAACTGCTTACTCGGCCGGTAATCACACCTGACGGCACAGTACTGGTGCCGCTTACCTGGGCCGAAATTGTCAGCGCCAATGCGTGGCCAACCGCAATCGAAATCAGCAGCAACCTGGAGGGCTTACGCATTACGGTCCACCTGCTTTCGCGCTCAGATCGATGATGAAATCAACTTGCACCTCACCATCGTCTGAAACGGTTACCGTCTGCTTTTGCGGGGGCATCGGTTGATGTCCTCCCTGGGGAAGGCTGACGGCGAGCATTACTTCGTAGGTGCCGGCGATCAGGTTGGTCATGGCAAACCGGCCGCGCGCATCAACCACCCCCCCACTAAACGGCGGCCTGCCGCTCTCGCGTCGCGCGTTTACCGCAAGACGAGCAGTCGGCGGTAACTCGCCGCCGATGACGCGAACAGTTCCCCGAATTGTTCCATTGCCGATCGCGGCGACCACACGCAAATCCGAGATTGATTCGCCCGGCTGAATGTCAAAACCTGAAGTCACATCTGCTCCGCCCCGTTCGATTCGCAGAATAGTTATGTTGCGCAGCCCTGAGTCAGTGAACACGCCTATGAATAGGTTCACGTGGCCCGGCCGCACACCGACTATCTGAAAGTTGCCGTCGGGAGAGATTGATGACGAAGATGAATTGGTACTGCGACCGCCCGCCGTGGTTGAAATAACGTTCGCATTTAATCTCACTGCTGAAATCTTGCGCTGCAATTCCGGCGCGTGAAGGCCGTCGAAAATCATCACACCGCTCAATGTCAGGCCGCGACTTGCCTTAATTTCAAGGTTCGTTACATCGCTGTCGGTAATTTCAAAGAACATCGGATCGCTGTAAAAGGGAATCTCAAAACCCGGCGCGAGGGAAACGCCATAGCGTCCGGGCGCCAGACCGTCGATGCGAAACTCACCACGGGATCCCGCTGTCGAACCCAGGAAGCCGCCGTAGAACTGCTCGTTCTGACGCGCTGGTCCGTAAATGATCCTTACACCAGGAATCGGCTGCCCGTTGTCCGCGTCTATCAAACGCCCCGTTGCTACAAAGGTATTGCCCGCGCGGCCAACTCGAATGTCGATGTTGGTGGCCTCGCCGCCTTCCTGTAATTCAACGATGCTGGCTTTGGCCCGATCGTTAGTGCCGCCGTAGTAAGTTAGCGGATAGACCATCCGGTTGCCCGGACCGACGGTTCCCTCGTTTGTTCCGACACTGACGCGATAACGTCCCGCAGACAAACCGTAAATCCGATATATCCCCCGATCGTCCGTCGTGCTCATCTGATAGCTGAGCATCGAGTTCACTTGCCGCATGGTGTTGCCCGAGGCATCGACGGGCTCAAGACCCACCTGTTGCTCGATGACAGGTTTATCGTCAGCATCAGTCACGCGCCCAGTGACGACGCCGCCATGGACGAGTTTGATATCGATGTCGTCGACATCCTCTCCTGCAGTGAGCACTACCACCTCGCCCGGGCCGAAGGGACTTAGCGTCGAACTTTCCGCGCTCGCCATTGCCGGCGCGAGCGCGATCACCCGGTATTGACCGGCACTCAATCCCGTCAGCCGATATCGCCCGCCGGCGTCTGTCCTGGCACGAATCGGTGGCTGCTGCAACGACGGCCGGTCCGCAGATTGGACCGTGACGGAAACGTCTGGCGCGGCCTTGTCGTTGATGGTTACTTTGCCGGAAATGGATCCAGAAGGTTTTGTTTTACTGTCGGTTGATTGCGCGCGCAGCGTGGTTTGCAGCAACACGCAGATCGCCGTCGTCAACAGCACGGGCAATGGCGAGAGTTTTCGGCTCGGCATGGGATTCCTCCGCACACGAGGTAGCCTGGGTTTTCGGCGCCATGATGTCACCGTGCGGTCATGACGGCAAGCAGAGATTGCGGTGAGAACCTCTCGCTAGTCTCCGCGCGTTTTTGCTTGTAGAATCAGGGCTCGCTGTCGCGGCAAATCGCTTCTCGCAGCAACTCTCGAACGTATGGCTCATCTGAAAATCACCGACGCGAGCGGCCGTCAGTCCCAACAAAATTTGGTCTCAAAGACCACTTGCACAATTGGCCGCGCGCCTGACAACCAGATTGTGCTTGACGATCCGCGCGCCTCGCGGCATCACGCGCACATCAGGCCCAGCGACGACGGCGGATTCGTAGTGGTCGATGGCTACTACGTGAACGGCCAAATTCATCGCAGCGCAAACAAGGTCTACGTCAACGGGGAACAGACGTTTGAGCAGCCGTTGAAGAACGGCGATCGCATTACGATTGGCGCCAGCACGATCAAATTCGAGCAAGCCAAAGAGGAGCGGACAGAAGATCTCAGTTATGACGACAAGCCGTTGGGCCACACGCAGTTTGTGATGTCAGCGAAGGATGTGCTCTCTACAGTTTTGAAAAAAGAAGCCGAAACTGGCCCACTCCCCGGCCAGCCGCGCGACAAGGTCCTCGAACAGTTGCAGCGGAAGGCGAACATTCTGAGCGAGCTTTACGAAATGAGTAAGGCGCTTGGATCAGGTTTCGATCTCGACAAGATATTTAAGAAAGCCACGGACATTATCTTTCGGTCCACGCCGGCCGACCGCGTGATCGCTTTGCTGGCTGAAGGTGTGGTGACCGAGAAGAACGCCGACGAGGCAAAGCTGTTTCCCATTGCGACGCGCGCGCGCGATGAAAAGCTGGAAGCGTTTGCCAAGAAGATGACCATCGGCCGCACCATCACGCGCAAGGTGATGAAAGAGAAGGTTGCTTTGCTGTCGCAGGATGCGGCGGCTGACGAACAGTTTGCGGGCGTCGATTCGATTGTCTCGCAGGGCGTGCGTTCGACGATCTGCGCGCCGCTGTTTACTGAGGCGGGCGCTCACGGAGCGTTGTACGCGGATCGACTCGACCCGTTTTCCGCGTTCAAGCCTGACGACCTCGAGCTGATTAGCGCGGTTGCGGCGCAGACGGCTATAGCGGTTGAGAATGTACGCGCCCACGAGCGGCTCGCGAAAGAAGAAGTTGCGCGCGCCAATTATTCGAGGTTTTTGCCGGAGTATGTCGTCAAGCAGATGCTCGAGAATCCCGAGTCGTTCAAGCTCGGCGGCGTCACCCAGACGATTACAATTCTGTTCGCCGACATTCGCGGTTTCACTCGAATTTCCGAACATGCCGCCCCGGAAAAGATTGTCGACTTGCTCAACCGATATTTCTCGGCGATGACTGACATCATCTTCGCGCACGGCGGCACGCTGGATAAATATTTGGGCGATGGATTGATGGCGCTGTTTGGCGCCCCGACCGCGACGCCAAAAGATGCCGCGAATGCTTTGTCCGCAGCAGTAGCGATGCAGCGGCGAATGATTTCAATCAACGTGGAACTGCACGATGAAGGCTTTCCGGAGATTGGCGTCGGAATTGGATTGCACACCGGCGAAGTGACGGTTGGCTACATCGGGTCGGAGCGTCGGTCGGAATACACAGCGATCGGCGACGCCGTTAACACGTCGTCGCGACTGGAGTCGAATGCCAAGGGCGGGCAGATTCTGGTCAGCGAAGCTACCGCCAAAGCGGCGAAGTCGCGTTACGAGTTGACGCCGCGCGAAGCTATCAGCGTCAAGAACCGCGAACAACCCGTCCCGCTTTTCGAAGTTCAATGGCAAAAAGCCACGGGAACCTAGCAAGGCAAAAGGAAAAATTAAAAAGGAAAATCGCGTTGTCTTTGTTGGTTTCGAGGTAAATTCTTTCGAGGTTAATTGTTTCGAAGTTGGGAACTTTGAAGCATTTCGCTGAGTCTTAACTTTTGCCTTTTTACTTTTTCCTTTTGCCTTGACCGATGACCTTCCGGGATTTCTTCAAACGCCAAATTCTCGTTGCTCGCGTCTACGGCATTCCCGTGAGAATTGATTACCGCTGGTTCATCGTCTTCGCGATGAGCGTCGCCCTGATTGCCGCGAACGTGCGCAAGCATCCGTTGCAATTGGGGACCTTACTGCTGCCGCCCATGAGTGAACTTACGGCGTGGACGCTGGGACTTGTCACCACATTCACGCTGTTTCTGTCGGTGTTCGGGCATGAACTGTCGCACGCTCTGATGGGCCGCACTGAAGGAATCGAAATTGAAGAGATCGTATTACATCCGTTTGGCGGACTGGCGCGTTTGCGAACCCAGCCAGAAAGTCCCCGTGCGGAGTTTCGCATCGCCGTCGCCGGACCAGCTGCGAGCTTCATCTTCTCGTTAATCGCTTTCGCCGGCATGTGGGTGGCAGCGCGGTTGGAATCGAATTTCGCGCTTGCGCTTTTCTTCTTTGTCTGTGCGGGCAATCTCCTGCTGGCAGTCTTTAATTTGTTTCCCGGCTATCCGTTGGATGGCGGACGTGTGTTGCGCGCAATCATTTGGAAACGGAGCGGCAGCATTCGCGACGCGACGCGCATCGCGGGATTCTGTGGCCAACTGATGGCACTGGTGCTGATTGCGTTTGGAGTCTACATGATAGTGGCCCCGACCTTTCGCGCATACTTTATGGGTCTGTGGTCGGTGATGGTCGGCATTTTTCTTTTGGGGGCTGCGACGAACGTCGTGAAGAGCGCGCGCGAACCTGCAACGGCTCGCGATGGAATGTCGGCCCCCGTTTCCATCGAGCCCGACTTGCCAATCAATAGATTCATCGACGAACTTTTGCCGCTGCACCGACACGCCACGTTTCCGGTCGCCCACCAAGGCAGATTGCTTGGCATCCTTTTGTTGGAAGATCTGAAGAAGCTGCCGCGCGAACAATGGCGCTCACGCAAGGCACGCGATGTCATGCGGCCCGTGAATTCCTCGATGTTTCTGCGGGCATCAGCGACCATGGCTTCAGCACGCGAGCTGATGCAGCGGAACGGAGTCAGCGCCGTTGGCGTAATCGATGAGGTTGGCAATTTGATCGGCTTTTTACGCAGCTCGCGCTCCAAATCGGCACCGCACACTTCCTGATTTCGAATACAATCGCAAACGATGAAGAAACTCTTCGGCACTGACGGAATTCGCGGGAAAGCCGGCGAATTCCCGCTGGACACCGCAACTGTTCGCGTAATCGGAAGGTCTTTAGCTCAACATTTAGCTGAGAATTCCGAAAGAAGCCCGCAGATTGTGATCGGCCGCGATACGCGTGAGTCTGGCCCATGGATCGAGCGCGCGTTAATTGCCGGCGCCCACGAGGCCGGCGCCCAAGTGAAATCTGCCGGTGTAATTACCACTCCCGGTGTCGCTTTTCTGACTCGCACGCTCGCGGTAGACGCGGGCGTCGTCATTAGCGCTTCACACAATCCTTATTACGATAACGGCATCAAGGTCTTTAAACCTTCAGGGCGAAAACTCGACGATGCGGTCGAACGACAGATTGAAGCGGACATTGCGAATTCCGAAGCGAGTGCGAAAGGCAACGATGACGATGCCTCAGAGACGATGTCTTCCGCTGACGCAGCAAAGTTGCAATCGTTTTATGCCGAGTATCTAACCAAAGAAGTTGCCGGTGATCTGTCTCTCGCCAACTTGAACATAGTGATGGACTGCGCGAATGGCGCTGCCTATCAAATTGCACCTGAGGTGTTCCGCAGACTGGGCGCGAATGTGATCGCGATTAATGATCGACCTGATGGACACAACATCAATTTGAATTGTGGATCGTTGCACATCGAAGCTTTGCAAAAGCAAGTCACGGCGCATCGCGCCGACTTAGGGGTCGCTTTTGATGGTGATGCCGACCGGGCATTGTTCGTTGATGAAGCCGGAGATTTTGTCGACGGCGATGCGACGCTCTGGATTCTCGCAAACGACTTCAAGGCGCGTGGCGAATTGAATGGCAATACAGTGGTCGCGACTGTCATGAGCAACATCGGCCTTGAACTCGCTTTTCGTGCGCAGGGCACAAACCTGACGCGCACCGACGTAGGCGACAAATATGTCCTGGAGGAAGTGTTGCGCAGCGGGGCCGCGCTCGGCGGCGAACAATCGGGACACATCATCTTCCCGAGAGTTAGTCTGGCGGGGGACGGAATCATTACGACGATCATGCTCCTGCGCGCGATGCGCCAGCGCGAACAGCCGCTCTCTGAACTAACCCGCGTATTTCAAAGATACCCGCAGCTGCTCGTCAATGTGCCAGTCCGCGAAAGACGCCCCTTCGAAGATTTACCCTCGGTGCAAGACACGGTTCGGGAGATTGGAGAGTCTTTGGACGGTCGCGGCCGTCTGCTGCTGCGATACTCGGGAACCGAGCCGCTGGCGCGAATAATGATAGAAGGCGAAGACGAGCGGCAGATTGCCAACTACGCCCAAAAGCTGGCCGACCAAATCCGCCAGGAAATCGGGGTTACCCAGCCGGGGGACGAGAGCTGAGACCTCTTGCTGCGCTGGGAATCGAGAAAAATTTACAGCCTGCGGGGTGAAAGACTTTCACGGTGATGCCGTTTGGATCCAGGTGCTTTCCAAAAATCTTCGAATTTTCGCAGCCTTCAGCGCCGCCAAAAAACTCTATTGCGCGGCATGATCGTTGCGATGTATATTGTGGGGCAAGAGAGACGGTTGGTGGATCCTCCGTCTCAAGTGGTTGCTGGGGTGAGGACAGTAACCACGAAAATGGATGGGCGCTGCGACCCCCACGTTGCAGCGCCTATTCTATTTTGTAGCGCAAGTTATCAACTTGCGCTTTTTGTTTTTTCATTGAGCTTGCTTCTGAGCTAAAAACCGCATCTGGCGCCCTGTCGCGTGGTCTCGCGGTTTGACTCCAAAACACCTTTCGCGTAGATAGTTTCGGTCGCATGACCGGGGTTCAATCTTTCGCCAGGGGTTCGCTTGCCTTAATCGCAGCGCTACTGCTTGTTTTCAGCGCAGCGGGATGTCGCAAACGTTCCCCCAATAACAACGGCAACTCCAACTCTTTAACCACCTCCGCCAATTCGGAAGAAGCCAAACGCAATGCCCAAACTTTGGTCGATCAGGCCAAAGAGCTTTACAAGAACGACGAAGACGAGCGCGCTGCCCAGGTACTCGAGCAGGCGATCAAGCTCGATCCCAACAACGCAGAAGCGCACCTGCGTTTGGGGATGAGCTACGCAGCCCTGGACCGGAAGCCGGACTCAGACGACGAGTACAAGAAAGCGATTGAGCTGTTTAAGAAAAAGGTCGAGGCCGATTCCAAAGACGCCTCGACCTTTTTCTATTTAGGCGAAGCCTATAACTTTCTCCATCGCGACGAAGACGCCGCCCGCAACTATCGCGAAGCCACCCAACTAAATGAGAAAGACGAAGAAGCGTGGTATCAGCTGGGAATGGTTCAGATCAAGTTGGCCCGCTACAGCGAGGCCGTTAATGCATTTCAGAAAGCTTTGGAACTTGATGCGAACGACTATCGTGCGAGCGACGGATTGGAAGAAGCTAAGGAAGGCGCACAACGAATTCGCGAAGGCAAGAAACACAATGAGGAGATGCTAAAGAAGCAGGGGAACGCCAACGCGAATGGAAATGGCAATTCGAATTCTTCATCCCGCCCTAATCCGAAACGGACACCTTAGGCGTATAGTGAGAACCGCCTGCGGTAGCGGGCGGTTTAAGCCTCGTCAGGACGGTTTGCCTTTCCCCAACTTTCGCGGATAGGATCCATCCGAAAGTCGATCTGACCAGAACGATCATGGCCACCTCTACACCGCCACCATATTTTCCACAGAGTTCGCTCTCGCCGCCCAGTCAGAAGCGTTACATGAAGTTCAAGCTGATTGTGGCCGGCGTCATAGTGTTGCTTCTGGCAATTGCGGGCGGCGCGATTACGGGACTTGTTTACCTGATTAAGTGGCTGGCCTAGCGACCGTCGCGCGCTTGACATCACCTGGGCGCCGCCCGTATAGTTTCCCGTTTCGGACTCCGGTCTGAGTTCCTCTAGTGCAACGCTGTTACTGGTTCTGTCGGTGCGGAGGCGTTGCCCGGCTCGATGCGCGGCATCGGCCGTTTGAAATTATTGTGGCGTAAAGCTCGCACCCTTCATGGTGCGAACGCGGCAACGAAACCTCGGCGCCGCGACGCTACAGAAAAGCTTCGGCTATTTTGGGCTACTGGGAAGCCAAATCCGCGCCCGCCTAAAAGCGAAATCAGAACGTCCCTTTAAGGAAGAATTAGGAGCAGGCCAGTTCGTCTGCGCTGACTGCCGGACACGTTCCGGAAAGAGGCAGGCCGCGGCCCTTTTTGCGCTTCAGGCGCGTGTCAAACCCGGAGCGGTAGCGACGGGATCGAGAGGCCCGATAGAAGAAACTAAAAGATGCCGACGATAAATCAGCTAGTTCGTAAAGGACGCGAGCAGGTCAAATACAAGACTGCGAGCCCGGCGCTGCAAGGTTCCCCGCAAAAACGGGGCGTTTGCACCCGCGTTTACACCCAAACGCCGAAGAAACCGAACTCGGCGCTGCGCAAAGTCGCGCGCGTTCGTCTCACCAATGGCATTGAAGTGACGACTTATATCCCGGGCGTCGGCCACAATTTGCAAGAGCACTCGATCGTTTTGATTCGCGGTGGGCGCGTCAAAGATTTGCCGGGTGTTCGCTATCACGTGATTCGCGGCACGCTGGATTCCGTGGGCGTCGCGGATCGCAAGAAGAGCCGTTCGAAGTACGGCGCCAAACGTCCGAAGGGAGGCGCGAAGTAAGCCATGCCCAGACGCAGAGTTGCAGAGCGGCGAGCGGTGCTTCCCGATCCCGTATATAACAGCCCGCTGGTGACTAAGTTCATCAACGGCATCATGTGGGGCGGCAAGCGCTCAATTGCGGAAAAGACTTTTTATACCGCTTTGCGGCAGGTGGGCGAAAAAGCCGGCGAAGAGCCGTTGAAAGTATTCAAGCGCGCGATTGAGAACGTTCGGCCTACGGTCGAAGTGAAATCGCGGCGCGTGGGAGGATCCACCTATCAGGTTCCCGTTGAAGTTCATCAGGAACGCCGCGGCGCTCTCGCAATCCGCTGGATCGTGCTTTATGCGCGCGGGCGTGGCGAAAAGACGATGACTGATCGGCTCGCGGCGGAATTACTTGATGCGGCGAACAATCGGGGCAATGCGGTAAAAAAGAAAGATGATGTGCACCGCATGGCGGACGCCAATAAGGCGTTCGCGCATTACAAGTGGTAGTCGGTCAATTGTCAGTGGTCAGTAGTCAGTTGTTATTTGTAACTGACAACGGACAAACGACAACGGACGAATGACAATGGTTAAGTACGACCTCAGCAAATTCCGGAATATCGGCATCATGGCGCACATTGATGCCGGTAAGACCACCACCACGGAACGTGTCCTTTACTACACGGGCGTCTCGCACAAAATCGGCGAGGTCCACGAGGGCACGGCGACCATGGACTGGATGGAGCAGGAGCAGGAGCGCGGCATTACGATCACGTCGGCCGCGACCACCTGTTTCTGGGAGCGTAACGGGGTCGACCATCGCATCAACATCATCGATACGCCGGGTCACGTCGATTTCACGATGGAAGTCGAGCGGTCGCTGCGCGTCCTGGACGGCGCCGTCGCCGTGTTCGACGGCGTTGCCGGAGTCGAACCACAATCAGAAACTGTTTGGCGCCAGGCTGATAAATACGGCGTCCCGCGCATTTGTTTTATCAATAAGCTCGATCGCGCCGGCGCGTCTTTCCAGCGTTCTTTTGATTCAATCATTAGCCGCCTCGGTGCGAACCCCGTCGCCCTGCAAATTCCCATTGGAGAAGAAGATCAGTTCAAAGGCGTCGTCGATATCATCGCCATGAAGGGCCTGATCTGGAACGACGAGTCCAAGGGCGCTGAATACGAAACGATCGACATTCCGGAAGAGTTGAAAGCGGAAGCCGCGGCCGCGCATGAGAAACTGATCGAAGCTGTGGCCACGGTTGACGACGACTTGATGCACAAGTACGTCGAAGCTCAACACATCACCGAAGACGAAATTCGCAAGGCGCTGCGCAAAGGCACACTTGCGCTTCGCCTGGTTCCGGTTGTCACCGGCTCTGCTTTCAAGAACAAAGGCGTGCAGACGCTGCTCGATGCAGTTGTAGATTATCTGCCATCGCCGCTCGATATTCCGCCGGTTGAAGGTATCAGCCCGAAAAACGGCCAGAAAGAAGCCCGGCCTCCTGATGCGAGTGCGCCGTTCAGCGGCCTGGTGTTCAAGATCATGGCGGACAAGCATCTCGGCCAGCTGTCGTTCGTGCGCATTTACAGCGGCACGATCAAGTCGGGTTCGTATGCGTACAACTCAGCCAAAGATTCGAAAGAGCGCGTCGGTCGTTTGATGCGCATGCACGCAAACAAGCGTGAAGACATTGAAGCGGCGAGCGCCGGCGAAATCATCGCCATCGGCGGTATGAAGCAGGTCACCACTGGCGACACCATCTGTGACGAGAACAAGCCGATCATTCTGGAAGCCATCGAGTTTCCCGCGCCGGTCATTCGCGTTGCGGTTGAGCCGAAAACGCGTGCCGATCAAGACAAGCTTGGTGTCGCGCTGGGCCGTCTGGCACAGGAAGATCCTTCGTTCAATGTCTCGACCGATCATGAAACCGGCCAGACAATCATCGCCGGCATGGGCGAGCTGCATCTGGAAATTATTGTCGATCGCATGAAGCGCGAATTCGGCGTTGAAGCGAACGTCGGCAAGCCACAGGTTGCTTATCGCGAGACGATCACGCAGCCCGCGCCCGGCAAAGAAGTATTCAAGAAACAGACGGGTGGTCGCGGCCAGTACGCGCACGTCGAAATCGAAATCGAGCCCGCCAAGGGCGAAGGGTTCGTGTTCGAGAACGAGATTACCGGCGGCGCGATTCCGCGCGAATTCATCAAGCCGACTGAAGCTGGGATTCGCGATGCGATGGAGCGCGGCTACCTCGCTGGTTATGAATTGGTTGATGTGAAGGTGCGCCTGCTTGATGGCGGCTTCCACGAAGTCGATTCGGACGAGCGCTCGTTCCATATCGCCGGCTCGCTGGCGTTTCAGGATGCGGTGAGGAAGGCGAAGCCCGTGTTGCTTGAGCCGATCATGCGCGTGGAAGTTGTGACCCCGGAAGAATACATGGGCGCGGTGAACGGCGACTTGAATCGCCGCCGTGGGCAGATCGAAAAGATGGAGCCGCGACCGGGCGGTGCGCAGGTCGTCACTGCGTACGTGCCTTTGTCGGAAATGTTTGGCTACACCACCGACTTGCGCTCAGCGACGCAGGGTCGTGCGACCTCGACGATGCACTTTGAGCGCTATGATCAGGCGCCCAAGAACGTCGCCGAAGAAGTAATCGCGAAAGTTCAGGGCGTAGCAAGTAAATAAGTGGCACAGACTTCAGTCTGTGCTGTTTTTGTTTGAGAAGACTTTTCTTGGAAGCTAACACAGACTGAAGTCTGTGCCACGAGGAGAAGATGAGCAAAGAGAAATTTGATCGCAGCAAGCCGCACGTGAACATCGGAACGATTGGGCACGTGGATCACGGCAAGACGACTTTGACGGCGGCCATTACCAAAGTTTTGGCGAAGAACAATCCGAAAGTGCAGTTTGTGGCTTTCGATCAGATTGATAAAGCGCCGGAAGAAAAGGCCCGCGGTATCACCATCGCAACGGCCCACGTCGAGTACGAGACGGCCAATCGTCACTACGCGCACGTGGACTGTCCGGGTCACGCCGACTATGTGAAGAACATGATCACCGGCGCAGCGCAGATGGACGGCGCGATTCTGGTCGTGGCCGCGACTGACGGTCCGATGCCGCAGACCCGCGAGCACATCCTTTTGGCACGTCAGGTAGGCGTGCCGGCCATGGTCGTGGCTTTGAATAAAGTCGATGCGGTTGACGATCCGGAACTGCTGGAGCTGGTCGAACTCGAAGTTCGCGAACTGCTCAGCGCGTATGAGTTTCCGGGTGACGACATTCCGGTGGTCAAGGTTTCGGCCTTGAAGGCACTGGAAGGTGACGCGGAGTGGGAGAAATCAATCATCGAATTGATGGATGCGGTTGATGCATACATTCCGACCCCGACGCGCGACATCGACAAGCCGTTTTTGATGCCGGTCGAGGACATCTTCACGATTCAGGGACGCGGCACGGTCGCGACTGGTCGTGTGGAGCGTGGCAAGGTGAAAGTCAACGAGACAGTGGAAATTGTCGGCATTCGGCCCACGAAGAACACGGTGGTTACTGGCGTCGAGATGTTCAAGAAGCTTCTGGATGAAGGCATGGCCGGCGACAACGTGGGATTGCTTTTGCGCGGCGTGGACAGAAAAGACATTGAGCGTGGGCAGGTTATCTCGAAGCCCGGTTCGATCACGCCGCACACGAAGTTCAAAGCTGAAGCCTACGTCTTGACGAAGGAAGAAGGCGGCCGTCACACACCGTTCTTCACGGGCTATCGCCCGCAGTTTTACTTCCGGACGACGGACGTGACGGGTGTGGCGCACTTGCCGGAAGGCGTTGAGATGGTGATGCCGGGCGACAACGTGCAGATGTCCATTGAGCTGATCGCGCCGATCGCGATGGAGAAGGGCTTACGCTTCGCGATTCGTGAAGGTGGCCGCACGGTGGGTGCGGGCACGGTAGCGGAAGTCGTTGAATAGAATTTGCGATTTTAGATTTGCGAATTTTGATTGCGTCACCGTGACGGCCGCTGTTAATCGCAAATCAAAAATCTAAAATCAAAAATCTCATTATGCTGAACGAAAAAATCAGAATCAGGCTCAAGGCGTACGATCACCGCGTCCTGGATCAATCGACGACCGAAATCGTCGAGACTGCCAAGCGCACCGGCGCGCGCGTGGCCGGTCCCATTCCTTTGCCCACGGTAAAGAACAAGTGGACCGTGCTCCGCTCGCCGCATGTCGATAAGAAGTCGCGCGAGCAGTTTGAGATCAGAACGCACAAGCGCCTGATGGACATTCTGAATCCGACGCCGCAGACGGTTGATGCTTTGATGAAGCTCGACTTGCCCGCGGGCGTGGACGTGGAGATTAAAGCGTTCGGAAAGCAGTAGGAGCATTGCCGATTTGCGAGTGCCAATTTCCGATTGGCGGTCGACGAAAGTGAATCCATAAATCGGCAATCGGCAATTGGAAATCGACAATGATTAACGGAATCATCGGCAAAAAAGTCGGCATGACGCAGATTTTCGCGGCGGATGGCGCGGTCACTCCGGTGACGGTTATCAAAGCTGGGCCATGCATCGTCGTGCAGAAGAAATCCGCCGGCGGCAAAGACGGTTATGACGCCGTCCAGATCGGCCTGGTGGAAGACCGTCCTATCAAATTGAAGAACGTCACAAAGCCGATGCGTGGACACTTTGAGAAAACCGGTAGCGGAATTCCGCCGACGCGAGTTCTCAAAGAGTTCCGGCTCGAGGCTTCCGATGACGGCACCAACGTCGGCGACAAGATTTTGGTGGATCAGTTTGCCGATGGCGACATCGTTGACGTCGTGGGCAAATCGAAGGGGCGGGGCTTTGCCGGAACCATCAAGCGTCACAACTTTAATCGCGGGCCCGAGTCGCACGGTTCGATGAACGTGCGCGCGCCCGGTTCGATTGGCGCGTCGGCTTTTCCTTCGCGCGTGATCAAAGGCAATCGTTCGTCGGGGCACATGGGCGATGCGCGGGTGACCATTAAAGGCTTAACCGTCGCGCGCGTCGATGCGGAAAATAATCTGTTGATGATCCGGGGCGCCGTGCCGGGTGCGAACGGCAGCGTCGTCATTGTGAGGAAGGCTACCAAGGGTAAGCGCTAGAGAGGTGGCCCGCGGCTCCCCGCGGGCGAGAGGAGGAATCGCATATGCCAACAATTAAGATTTTGGATCTTACGAGCAAGGAAGTTGGCGAGATCGAGTTGAATGACATGGTTTTCGGCGTACCTCTCAACGAGCCATTGATTCACGAAGCGGTCCGCAGCTATCAGGCCAATCGGCGACAGGGCACATCGGCGACAAAAACGCGCGGCGATGTTTCCGGCGCCGGCCGAAAGCTCTGGAGACAAAAAGGAACGGGTCGGGCGCGAATCGCCAGTTTGCGTTCGCCCCTGTGGAAAGGCGGCGGCAACGTGCATGGGCCGCAGCCGCGCGATTGGTCGTACAACTTGCCGAAGAAAATGCGCAAACGCGCGATGTGCTCAGCGATTTCCGAGCGACTGCGCGAAGGTAACCTTGTCATTGTTAACGAGTTGAAATTCGATTCACCGAAAACGCGCGAATTCATCAACACGCTCGGCACTTTGAAGCTGAACGGCAAGACGTTGATTGTTGATTCGCTGAAGAACACGAACCTGATGCTGGCGTCGCGCAATGTGCAGACCACCAAAGTGGTGAACAGCTACGGAGTCAACATCTACGATTTGATCAACCATCAGAAGCTGGTGCTGACGCCCAAGACCGTGGAAGAGCTGACCGGAATTTTGCAGCCGCGCGCCAAGGACGACGAAGAGCGCGAATACCATCCGCGCCAGGATGGCGAGAGCCGGCCGCCGCGACGAATGCCGGGAAACAGAGGAGCCGCAGGGTAAGCAATGCGAACTGTCTGGGACATTATCAAATCACCGGTGATCACTGAAAAGGCGCTGGTGGCAAAAGAAGAGACGCAGGATCATCGCCAGCTGCTGACCTTCCGCGTCGATCGGCGCGCGACCAAGCCGGAGATCAAGAGCGCCGTCGAAACCATCTTTCAGGTGAAGGTTGATGCCGTGCGCACCGCAAATTTTATGGGCAAGACGGCCCGCCGCGGGCGATTTGAAGGCCGCAAGCCTTCATGGAAAAAGGCTTACGTGACGCTCCGGAAGGGCGAGAAGCCGGTAGATTACGGCGAAAGCATTTAGGAATTTAGATTTTGGATTTTTGATTTCGTTGAATTGCAGTGCGTGATTTCAAATCGCAAATCAAAAATCGCAAATCAAAAATCTAAGTTATGGGAATTAAGAAGCTAACACCGACATCGCCGGCGCGCAGGTATCAAACTTATCTGACGCGCGACGAGCTGACTGTGGGCGCAATCCCCGAGAAATCTCTGCTCGAGCCGAAGAAGCGAATTTCGGGACGCAACAACGACGGCCGCATTACGGTGCGTCGTCGTGGCGGCGGTCACAAGCGCTTTTACCGCATCATCGATTTCAAGCGCGACAAAGACGGCGTGCCGGGGCGTGTGACCCAGATCGAATACGATCCGAATCGCTCGTCGAACATCGCGTTGATTACTTATCTCGACGGCGAGAAGCGCTACATCATCGCGCCAGTCGGTCTGGAAGTTGGCAAGACCATCGCCAGCGGCGAAGACGCGGACATTCTGCCGGGTAACACTTTGCCGATTCGGAATATTCCGCTGGGCACGCAGATTCACAACATTGAATTGCGCCCCGGCAAAGGCGGACAGATGGCGCGCGCGGCCGGATCGTTCGCGCAGTTGCTGGCTAAAGAAGGTCTGTACGCGCAGTTGCGTATGCCCTCGGGAGAAGTTCGCCGCGTTCCCGTCGAGTGCCGCGCGACCGTCGGTCAGGTGGGCAACGTCGAGCATGAAAATATTTCGCTCGGTAAAGCGGGTCGCACTCGCTGGAAGGGCATTCGGCCACACGTGCGTGGCGTGGCGATGAACCCGGTAGATCACCCGCACGGTGGCGGCGAAGGAAAAACTTCCGGTGGTCGCAATCCGGTGACGCCCTGGGGTCAGCCAACCCGCGGTTACAAGACGCGCCACAATAAACGGACTAAGAAAATGATCGTGAGAGATCGGAGAGTCAAGTGATTTTGGATTTTAGATTTGCGATTTTCGATTTGAAGTTTACTGTGTGAGTTAAATCGACCAATCAAAAATCATCAATCAAAAATCAAACACGGACTAAGAAAATGATCGTGAGAGATCGGAGAGTTAAGTGATTTTGGATTTTAGATTTGCGATTTTCGATTTGAACTTTACTGTGTGAGTTAAATCGACCAATCAAAAATCATCAATCAAAAATCAAAAATGTGAGTTATGCCACGTTCAGTAAAAAAAGGACCCTGGATCGACAAGGGCATTCGCAAAATGGTCGAGCGCGTTCGCTCCGGCGGGCAGCGGCCACAAGTGATTAAGACCTGGTCGCGTCGCTCGACGATTACGCCTGACATGGTTGGCTTGACGTTCGGCGTCCACAACGGGAAACGACACATTCCGATCTACGTGACTGAGAACATGGTTGGACACAAGCTGGGCGAATTCGCGCCCACGCGTACCTTCAAGGGCCACTCAGGAACGAAGGCTGAGAAGGCCGAGAAGACCGCGAAGGTGGCGCCGGCGGGTGGTAGTGCTCCGGCCGCGCCGGCAGCCTAGAAAAGATTTATTCATTGACTCATTGAAGCATTGGCTGCTTGAAAAGCAATGAATCAATGAACCGATGAAACAATGACTCAATAGTTCGGACTATGGAAGCAAGAGCAAGCGCAAAATATTTACGTGGATCGCCGCAGAAAGCGCGGCTGGTCATCGATATGATTCGCGGCAAGAACGTCAATCAGGCATTGGCGATCCTGCGCTATGCAAATAAGCGAGCCGCGCTCGGCATCGAAAAGTGCGTGAAGTCGGCCATCGCGAATGCGAACGAAGCGGCGGAGAAAGCTAACGTTTCAGTGGATCCGGACGAGCTTTGGTTGAAAGCGGCTTACGTCGACGATGGTCCGACCAAGAGTCGCCGTCGTTTGCGGCCGGCGCCGCAAGGGCGCGCGTTCAAGCAGCAGCGTCACTTTTGTCATGTGACGATTCTGCTTTCGAGCGACCAGCCGGGCGAAGACGGAAAGAAAGAATCTGCCGGGCCGGCGACGAGTAAGAAAGCGAAACGTGGCGGGGCCGCAGCGGCGCCGCGACAGAAGGGCGCGAAAAAGATTGAGAAGGCCGAAGCGGCCGCTTCTGAAGTAAGCGAAGCTCCGGCGAAGAAGGCAGCCTCGAAAAAGAGCGGCGCAAAGACGGCCGCGTCGAAACTGGGCAGCGCACTGAAGCGCAAGAAGAAGGCAGATAAGGAGTAGCGATTGGGCCAAAAAGTTCATCCATACGGTTTTCGCCTTGGCTATAACAAGGACTGGCATTCGCACTGGTTTGCGAAAAAGCAGTACGGCGACTTTCTGATCGAAGATCTCCGGCTGAAGCGCGAGCTGAAGAAACGCTTTACCGGCGCGGGCGTCTCGCACGTCGATATTGAGCGCGCGGCGAACCGTCTGAAGATCATCATCTACACGTCGCGGCCCGGCATCATCATCGGCCGCAAAGGCGCGGAGATTGACAAGCTCAAAGGCGACATCTCTTCGCGCACCGGTCGCGAGGTGCTGGTCTCGATCCAGGAAATTCACAAGCCTGAGCTAAACGCGCAGTTGCAGGCGGAAAAAATTTCCGCGCAACTCGAGAAGCGAATTGCTTTCCGCCGCGCCATGCGCAAGGCCGTCGAAGAATCGCTTCGCTTTGGCGCCCAGGGCATCAAGGTGAAAGTCAGCGGCCGTTTGAATGGAGCCGAAATCGCGCGCAGCGAGTGGCACTTGCAGGGACAGCTTCCTTTGCACACTCTGCGCTCGGATGTTGATTACGGATTCGCCGAAGCGAACACGACGTTCGGCATCATCGGCGTGAAAGTTTGGATTTATCGCGGCCAGATTCTGGACGCGAAAGCAGCGATGGCCCGCGGTACGGGAACCGATCCGATGAACGAAACGCCGCGTCCGCGCGAAGGCCGCGCCCGGCCCCGTCCGCGCAGAGAAAGGACCGAGGAATAAGACGCCATGTTGATGCCGAAAAAAGTTAAGCATCGCAAGCAGATGCGCGGCCGCATGACCGGCGTCGCCACTCGCGGCAGCATGATCAGCTTCGGCGACTACGGGTTGAAGACTTTGGAGGCCGCCTGGATCACCGACCGGCAAATCGAAGCAGCGCGTATTGCAATGACGCGTCACATCAAACGCGGCGGCAAGATTTGGATTCGCATGTTTCCCGACAAGCCGGTGACCAAGAAGCCGGCGGAAACGCGCATGGGCAAAGGCAAGGGCGCCCCTGAATATTGGGTGGCAGTCGTTAAGCCCGGTCGCATTCTTTACGAGATTGAAGGCGTGGACGAAAAGACCGCGCGTGACGCTATGAAGTTGGCCGCGCAGAAACTGCCCGTGAAGACCAAGTTCGTGACGCGAGCTCAGCAAGAGGGAGGCGCGATTTAAGTTTCGAGTTTAGAGTTTCGGGTTTCGAGTTTAGAACTCGTAACAAACTCGAAACTCGAAACCCAAAACTCGAAACTGTTAGCGAAGCTAACCATGAAAAGACGCGAAGAAGTCGATAAATTACGCGACATGGCCGACGAAGATTTGCAGGCTGAAGCAGCGCGCCTGAAAGAGTCTCTGTTCCGTTTGAATTTCAAGCTGGCGCTGGGTGAAATCGACGCGGTCAAGAAGATGCGAGAGGAAAAGAAGTCGCTGGCCCGTTTGCGCACGATTACGCGCGAGCGCGAAGTGCAGGCGAGCAAATAGGGTACGCGCGCCTCCGGCGTGCCAGCGCTCCAGTGGAGTGCGTACCGCATAAGAAGCACGCCGGAGGCGTGCGCACCGAAAGAGAAGATGTTTAGACGAAAGAAAAAAGACGAACCGACTGATGCGCCGCAGGCGCCGGAAACGGGTGCGGAAACAGGCAGCGCTGAGACCCAAAACGCGGAAGCTTCGGATGCAACCGAGACCGCCGCGGGTGCGCAAATGGAAACTTCCGGGCCGGCACCGGCGGAATCGGCCGGCGCATCTGAGTCGACTGCGGGCGTGAAAGCAGACGCCGCGACGAGCAAGAGCGACCGCGGTAATCGCGTGCAGAAAGTCGGGACGGTTTCGTCCGACAAGATGCAGAAGACGGTTGTCGTCCGCGTCGATCGACAGGTGCTGCATCCGAAGTACCGCCGTTACGTGCGTCGCACTTCGCGCTTTATGGCGCATGACGACTTGGGCGCGACAGTTGGTGATCGCGTGCGGATTGTTGAGACGCGACCGCTATCGGCAAAGAAGCGCTGGCGCGTAATTGAAATCGTTCAGAAGGCAGCGAAATAAGACATTGCCAATTGCCGATTTTCGATTGCCGATTGACGGTGCCGAAGCGGCTGGCAGAGCAGGATCGAAGTCGATGTCGATGGAAAATCGGCAATCGGCAATTGGAAATCGACAATGATACAGATGCAGACCTCTCTGGAGGTCGCTGACAATTCAGGAGCACGGCGCGTCGAGATGATTATGGGCATCGGCGGTTCGACCGGCGCAATTGCCTCTCTGGGCGATCGCATTAAGGTCACCGTTAAAGAAGCCTCGCCCGATGGCGCCGTCAAAAAAGGAACCGTGCAGGATGCGGTAATTGTGCGTACGCGCAAAGAAGTGCGCCGCCGCGACGGGACTTACATCCGGTTCGATCAAAATGCCGCGGTGCTAATTAAGGAAGACGGCACCCCAATCGGCACGCGCGTATTCGGACCAGTCGCGCGCGAACTGCGCGATAAAAACTATATGAAGATTGTTTCGCTGGCGCCGGAAGTGATTTGAGCGCCGCATTGAGGGAGAGCTTTGAAGGGAACTAAGCGAGCCAAAATCAGAAAGAACGATCAAGTGGTCGTCATTACCGGTCGCGATAAGGGCAAGCGCGGGCGCGTGCTGGCCGTCGCGCCGGACAAGGGCAAGATCAAAGTAGAAGGCGCCGCGATGATCAAGCGTCATCAGAAAGCCGCGGGCAATCGTGGCGGCGGCATCATCGATCGCGAATCCTGGCTCAGTATTTCAAATGTGATGGTGGTCGATCCGCAGTCAGGCAAGCCTTCGCGCGTGCGCTATCAGATCGATGGCGATAGTAAGACGCGAACGGCGGCGGCGAGTGGGCACACGTTGGAAGGCAAATAAAGAAATCGATTCATCGAATCATTGATCCACTGAATCAATGACCTAATGAATCAATGAATAAACCGAGATGGCAAGACTGAAAGAGCGTTATCAAAAGGACATCGCGCCGGCGATTGCCAAGGAGTTCGGCATTAAGAATCCGATGGCAATTCCGCGCCTGGAAAAGATTGTGCTCAACATGGGCATGGGAGAGGCGATTGCGAACTCGAAAGTTCTGGACACCGCGGTCGCGGAATTGACTTCCATTGCCGGTCAGAAGCCGGTGATTACGAAGGCGAAGAAGTCGATTGCGAGCTTTAAGTTGCGCCAGGGAATGCCGATTGGCGTGATGGTCACGCTGCGCGGCGAACGCATGTACGAATTTTTCGATCGTTTGGTGTCGGTCGCGCTGCCGCGTGTCAGGGACTTTCGCGGTGTTTCGGCCAAGGCCTTCGATGGTCGCGGCAATTACACAATCGGAATTCGCGAGCAGCTGATCTTTCCGGAAATCGATTTCAACAAAGTGGACAAGCTGCGCGGCATGAATATTTCGATTGTGACTACCGCCCGGGACGACGAGCAGGCGCGTGCTTTGTTGAAGAGTTTGGGGATGCCGTTTAGGCAATAAGGATTTTATATTTTAGATTTGCGATTTTTGATTGTTCCGATTTGGAGTAAGGCGCCGGCAAAAGGCGCGATTTCAAATCTAAAATCAAAAATCCAAAATGTGAACGAATGGCAAAGAAATCATTAATCGCGAAAGCGAATCGCAAGCCGAAGTTTTCTTCGCGCGGGTACACGCGCTGCCGCCGTTGCGGCCGGCCGCGTGCCTACCTGCGCAAGTTTCACTTGTGCCGCATTTGTTTCCGCGAATTGGCGCTGCAGGGACAGATCCCCGGTGTCGTGAAATCGAGTTGGTAAGAACATTGCCGATTTTTGATTGCCGATTTCCAATTGGATCAATCGGCAATCGGCAATTGGCAATCGAAAATGGAGTTTCTAAGGAATGACTGATCCTATTGCCGACATGTTGGCGCGAATTCGGAATGCCGTCGCGGCCAAGCACTCGCGCGTCGATGTCCCGGCTTCAAAGCTGAAGATGGAAATCGCGCGCATCCTCAAAGAGGAAGGCTACATCAACAACTTTGTCCTCAAGGGCGAAGGCGCGAAGCGCATGATTCGTATCTTTCTGCGCTATGACGCACGGGGCACCTCTTCGATTACGCACTTGCAGCGGGTGTCGCGGCCGGGCCGCCGGGTCTACGTTGGTTCGGGCAAGATTCCCCGCGTGTTGGGCGGTTATGGCATCAATATAGTTTCGACTTCGCGCGGCTTGATGAGCGGCAAAATGGCGCGCAAAGAAAACATTGGCGGCGAAGTGCTGGCAGAAGTTTATTAACAGTTTAGATTTTAGATTTGCGATTTTCGCTTGGGCGTTTCGTCCGAGATGAAAATCAAAAATCCAAAATCAGAAATCGAAAATTAAGATGTCTCGCATTGGTAAAAAACCGATTTCGATTCCCAAGGGCGTTTCAGTCACGATCAAAGATCGCGAGCTGGAAGTTAAGGGCGCCAAAGGTGTGCTGAAGACTCCGATACCCGAAGGAATTACGTTCAAGCAGGAAGACGAATCACTCGTCGCGGAGCGCAGCTCAAACGAGCAAGCCGCCCTGCATGGCCTGGCGCGCGCGCTCGCGAACAACGCGATCAAGGGCGTGACGGAAGGCTTCTCGACCCAGATGGATATCGTCGGCGTCGGGTACAAGGCCGACGTGCAAGGGCGCAAGATCGTTTTCTCGCTTGGTTATTCACATCCGATTGAGTTTTCCTTGCCGGAAGGCATTGAGGCGAAGGCTGAGCGTCTGACGACCAAGGGAAGTATTCAGCAATATCAGACCACGCTGACGGTTTCCGGAATCGACAAACAAAAACTCGGCCAGGTCTGTGCCGAGATGCACAAACTGCGCAAGCCTGACGCGTACAAAGGCAAGGGCGTGCGCTACGCGGATGTGGCGATTAAGTTGAAACCAGGAAAGACGGGTAAATAGCATTGTCGATTTACGATTGCCGATTTCCGATTGGTCCGTCGCGGAAGTTGAATTGGCAATCGGCAATCGGCAATTGGCAATAAGTAAGATGGCTAACAGAAACAGAGCAGAAGTTCGCAACGCGGTGCATGGCCGCATTCGACGCAAGGTGCGCGGCACGACTGAGCGGCCACGGCTAGCGGTCTATCGCAGTCTGAATCACATCTACGCTCAGATCATCGACGATGAAAAGGCGCGGACGATAGCGGCCGCGTCGACTACGGAAAAAGCGTTGGGTGTGAGCAAGGGCGGCAACGTTGACGCCGCGAAGAAGGTGGGCCAGGCGATTGCCGAGCGCGCCCTGGCGGCGGGGGTCAATAGCGTCGTATTCGATCGTGGTGGCTATCTTTATCACGGACGCGTGCGCGCTCTGACGGATGCTGCGCGGGCCGCCGGTCTTAACAAGGACGAAGCGGTGGAAGCCGCAGCGGCTGCCGAGGGTACGGTGGGCGCAAGCGAGGGCGGCGAACCAGAGGCGACGGAAGCAAAAGCTGCGAAACCGAAAAAGCCCAAGGCTAAGCCGGCGAAGGAAGCTAAGTCGAAAGAAGAGTAATGAGACAACCGAAGCAGAGAATCACTCCACAGGGATTGGATCTGAAGGATCAGGTCATTTCGATCAACCGCGTCACCAAGGTCGTGAAGGGTGGTAAGAACCTTTCGTTTGCGGCGTTGGTCGTGGTCGGCGATGAATCCGGCCACGTCGGATTCGGGACGGGCAAAGCGCGCGAAGTTCCGCTGGCGATCAAGAAAGGCGTCGAGGCGGCCAAGAAGAATTTGATTCGCGTGCCGTTGATTGAGAATACTCTCCCTCATGAATTAATTGGCCGCTTTGGTGCGGGCCGGGTGCTGATGAAACCGGCTTCCCAGGGAACTGGCGTGATCGCGGGAGGCGCCGTGCGCGCTGTCATGCAGGCCGCCGGTGTGCGCGACGTGCGCACAAAAGTCCTGGGCTCGACGAATCCGCACAATGTCGTGCGCGCGACCTTTGACGGACTGCTCAGAATGAAAGATCCTTTTGAAGTGGCGCGTCTGCGCGGGAAGCAAGTGGAAGAACTGTAAAGCAGTTTCAAGTTTGAAGTTTCAAGTTTCGAGTTTCGAGTTTCGAGTTATGGTGGCGAAGAAATCAAAAAACAAAGCGGTGAACGCGAAGATCAAGATCCAGTATTACCGCAGTGTGATCGCGTTTCCGAAAACGCAGAAAGAGATCGTGCGCAGCCTTGGCTTGCGCAAGCTGAATCAGGTCGTTGAACGGCCGGATACACCGTCGATGCGGGGCGCGGTCGCAAAGGTTCCTCACTTGTTGAGGATCGTCGAGTAAAGGAAAAAGATCATTTTCCATTTGTCATTTGACATTTATCATTTGCCCATTGCGTTTGAGCAACACATCGAGCGGATGGATGAATGAATCAATCAATGACAAATGACAAATGAAAAATGATAAATGGAAAATGGTTTGAGCGATGACACTAAGTCTTAACAACCTCCGCCCAGCGAAGGGCTCGACACACAAGAAAAAGCGGCTCGGTCGCGGCCCCGGCACGGGCCTGGGCAAGACTGCCGGCCGCGGTGAGAAGGGCCAAAAGTCGCGCTCGGGCTATTCTTCGAAGACCGGATTCGAAGGCGGCCAGATGCCTCTGCATCGTCGCCTGCCGAAGCGCGGCTTCACAAACATTTTTAAGAAGCAGTGGCTCGAAGTTAGTCTCGCTGCGCTGGAGAACGGCTTTGCGGCTGACGACGAGATCACGCCGGAAGTTTTGCATCATCGCGGCATTATTAAGAAAGCCAAACATGACATCGTGGTGCTGGGTAACGGCGAAGTTACCAAAGCCCTGAAGGTTTCCGCTCATCGGTTCACCAAGAGCGCGCGCGAAAAGATCGAAAAGGCGGGCGGAACGGTCACGGTAATTGGAGCTTAGTGGCACAGACTTTAGTCTGTGAATAACGCGAATTTGCACAGACTGAGGTCTGTGCCACGTTTATGGACAAATTCCTAGCGGCCATTCGCAACATGTTCAATGTCCCGGATCTGCGCAAGCGGATCTTTTTCACATTGGGCATCCTGGCGATCTATCGCCTCGGCGCGCACGTCTCGGCGCCGGGAATCAACAAAGATCGGCTCGACGCGGTCTGGCATGATGTCAGCGGCACGTTGTTGGGCGTGCTGGATCTTTTCTCAGGCGGCAACTTCCGCCTCATTTCCGTTTTTGCGCTGGGTGTCACCCCTTATATTACCTCGTCAATCATTCTGCAGCTGATGACCGTCGTTTCGCCGCAGCTGAAAAAGCTGCAGGAAGAAGGCGAGATGGGGCGTCAGAAGATCAACCAATGGACGCGCTATTTGACGGTTGGCCTGGCCGCGCTGCAAACCACCTTCGTGGCGCACTGGTTGCAAATTAATGGGGTGGGCGCACCCACGTGGAGTTTCTTGTTCAGCACGATTCTGACGCTCACCACCGGAACCATATTCGTGATGTGGTTGGGCGAACAGATCACTGAGCGCGGGATTGGCAACGGCATTTCGCTGCTGATTTTTGCGGGTATCGTCATCGGCTTGCCACGCGGAGTTACGCAAGTCATGGGTCGGGTAGGCGGCGGCGATACGATGGAAATCGTGGGCGTCATTGCCATGGTCATTGCGCTGGTTTTGATTATTGCGTTCATCGTTTTCGTGGAATCCGCGCGGCGCAAGATTGCGGTCAGCTATGCGAAGCGACACGTAGGCCGTCAGATGGTCGGCGGACAACAAACGACAATGCCTTTGAAGCTGAACATGGGCGGCGTTATTCCCGTGATTTTTGCTTCATCCGTGCTGTCGATGCCCCAGAGTTTGTTCTCGGCTTTTCCGCCGAAGAACCCGAATAACTGGTATGGCTCCATCTTCAAATTCTTCCAGTTGTTCCACGCGGGCGATCCATACTACGAGCTGATCTTCTTATCGCTGATTATTTTCTTCACGTTCTTCTACGTATCGATCGTCTTCAACGTGGAAGAGGTCGCGGACAATCTGCGCAAGCACGGCGGATTCATGCCGGGCATTCGGCCGGGGCGCCAAACTGCGGAGTACCTGAATACTATTCTCACGCGGCTGACGTTTGTGGGTGCAATCTACCTGGCGCTGGTGGCCTTTCTGCCCCAGTTCATGCTGAGCGGCTTCAAGGTTGGGCGTTTACCATGGATTGGCGGGTGGCTGGAATCATTCGTCACCACGACTCCCGGACTCGGCTGGATTCCGAACGGTATGGGTTACCAGTTTTACTTCGGTGGCACCAGTCTGCTGATTCTGGTGGGCGTGGCAATGGACACTGTGGCGCAGATTGAAGCGCAACTGGTGATGCGCAACTACGAAGGTTTCCTGGGCACCGGAAGCAGGCTGCGCGGGCGCAGAGCCTAGAGCATTTTAGGTTTGCGATTGCAGATTTTCGATTGGATTTAGCGGTCACTTGGCGGGCACTTCAAATCGCAAATCAACGATCCAAAATCGAAAATGCCAATCATCATCGTCTTAATGGGCGCGCCGGGTGCCGGCAAAGGCACGCAGGCGCGCTTGCTGCAAGAGCGGATGAAGCTGCCGCAGATTTCGACGGGCGACATTTTCCGCTCTCTTGCCGAAGCTAATACGCCGCTGGCGAATGAAGTTCGCGCGATTCAGCAATCAGGCCGATACATTCCGGATGAGGTAGTGATTCGCGTCGTTGAAGAACGAACGTCACAGGATGATTGCCGTGACGGCTATATCCTCGACGGCTTTCCGCGCACCGCCGCGCAAGCGGCAAGGCTTAAGCATCTCGCCGAGCGACAGGGAAACTCAATTAAGGCGATTCTGATCGATGTGCCGACGGAGTTGTTGATGAAACGGCTCACCGGCCGGCGGACGTGCCAGGTTTGCGGCGAGATTTACAATATTTATTTCAAGCCGCCAAAATTCAATAATCGTTGTGACCTGCATCCGGAGAAAGAGTTGCTTCAGCGCGCAGACGATGCTCCCGAGAAAATTCGCGTTCGGCTGGACACGTATGCCAGCGAGACCGCGCCGCTGATCGATTACTACGAGCACATGAATCGCCTGCACCGGATTGATGGGACCGGGGACGTCGAAAAGATTTACAGCGATATTCAACGAGTGTTGACTTAGCCAATGATTATCGGGAAGTCTAAAAAAGAAATTGAGAAGATGCGGGCGGCCGGCCAGCTTGTTGGTCGGGTCTTGCAAGAGTTGCGCAAGATGGCGCAGCCGGGCGTGACGACTCTCGAGATCAACGATGCGGCTGACAAGATGATTTGCGACGGCGGCGCCTATCCCACCTTCAAAGGCTACAACGGCTTTCCGTATTCGATCTGCGCGTCAGTCAACGAGCAGGTCGTTCACGGCTTCCCCTCGAATTACGAATTGAAAGAGGGTGACATTTTTTCGATCGACGTCGGCGCCACGCTCGCAGGATTCGTAGGCGATACGGCGACCACCGTGGCGATCGGAAATGTCGGGGCCGACTTGCTGCAATTGATTCGCGTCGCTGAAGAGAGTTTGCGACTGGCAATCGACAAGTGCCGTCCTGGGAACCACCTGGGCGATATCGGCCATGTGGTTCAGCAGCATGCTGAGTCGCACGGCTATTCGGTTGTGCGCGATTACGTGGGACACGGGATCGGCCGCCACATGCACGAGGACCCGCAAATTCCAAACTACGGCAAGCCGGGCAAAGGTCCGAAGATTCGCGCGGGTTACGTTTTCGCCGTCGAGCCGATGATTAACGCCGGTTCACATCACACGAAAACTCTGGCAGACGGGTGGACGGTGGTGACGCTGGACGGTCAGCCGAGTGCTCATGTCGAGCACACAATTGCCGTCACGGAAGAAGGCCCGGAAGTCCTTACGCTGGTTAAAGAAGCGGGTAGCGCAGAATCTCAAATCGCGGCTGCGTGAAGCTCTGCGTCGCGGCTTGGCATTTGCTTGCCGCGCGTGTTAGTATCCGAAGTTTGCCAATAAAGGCGGAATTGCGCCTGTGTCTTTATGGCGAAGGAAGAGGCGATAGAGGTCATGGCGAAGGTCCTCGAGACTCTGCCAAACGCAATGTTCCGGGTGGAGCTTGAAGACAATCAGCACCAGGTGCTGGCGCATGTTTCGGGAAAGATGCGCAAGCATTTCATCAGAATTCTTCCGGGTGATCGAGTTTTGGTTGAGTTGTCTCCGTACGATCTCAACCGTGGGCGCATCACGTATCGTTATAAGTAATCGGTATTTTCAAAATGAAGGTTCGAGCTTCCGTTAGAAAAATTTGCGATAAGTGCAAGGTGATCCACCGTAAGGGTGTAGTGCGAGTGATCTGCACAAATCCCAAGCACAAGCAGAGACAGAAATAGGAGTTAACGGATTCTTGGTTTGGGCTCGACGCGCACGCGTTCGAATTTCAGATTCAAGATTCAAAATTCAAAAGCATGGCTCGTGTAGCAGGTGTAGATCTTCCGCCGAATAAGCGCGCTGAGATCGGTCTTACATATATTTACGGCATTGGCAGATCGCGGTCGGCCTCGATTCTCAATGAAGCACAAGTGAGTCTGGATACTCGCGTGCGTGACTTGAGCGAAGACGAGCTGAGCCGTATTCGCTCGATCCTCGAGGCTCAGGGAGAGATCGAGGGCGACCTGCGGAAGCGCATTCAGATGGACATCAAACGTTTGATGGACATCGGTGCGTATCGCGGACTGCGCCATCGGCGCGGACTTCCGGTGCGCGGCCAGCGCACTCATACGAACGCGCGCACCCGCAAGGGGCCGCGCCGTGCGACGGTCGCCAAGAAGAAGGCACCTGGTAAGAAATAATGGCAAAAGCAGCAACAGCGGGCGGCAAGAAAAAAGTCTTCCGCAAAAAAGAGAAGAAGAATATTCCGTCTGGTGTCGCGTACATCGCTGCATCGTTCAACAATACGATGATTTCGATCACGGACCTCGAAGGAAATCTGATCGCGCAGTCGTCTTCAGGCGCGCGCGGCTTCCGAGGATCGCGCAAGGGCACTCCATTCGCGGCGCAGCAGGCAGCTTATGAGGCCGCGCGCAAAGCGATGGAAGCCGGCATGCAGCAATGTGAAGTGCGCGTGAAGGGGCCGGGTGGCGGTCGCGAGTCGGCGATTCGGGCCATCAACAACGCCGGAATTCGCGTGACCGCTATTCGCGACACGACGCCGATTCCGCATAACGGATGTAGACCGCCGAAGCGGCGGAGAGTTTAAGGCATTTTCGATTTTGGATTTTGCGATTGCCGATTGGCTCCGCCGGATCAAAAATCAAAAACTGCAAATGTAAATGTTATTGACCTAAAGGATGAAGGGTCTCAAACAATTTCGAAATTCGAATTTCGGAATTCGAAATTAAAAATGCGACCTGTAAACTTTTCCGTCTAGGAAGTATTTAGACTGGAGGCAGAAACGATTGGCTAGGTATCGAGATGCGGTGTGCCGCTTGTGCCGCCGCGAAGGCGCAAAACTTTTCCTCAAGGGCGACCGCTGTTACAAACCCTCTTGCCCGATTGAAAAACAGGGCACGCAACCGCCCGGACAGCACGGCAATTCCATGCGGCGCGGCAAAGCGCTGGCAGGTTATGGCCAGCAGCTCCGCGAAAAGCAGAAGGTCAAACGGATCTATTTCATTCTCGAAGGGCAGTTCCGAAATTACTTCGAACGCGCCGCGCGCATGAAAGGTATTACCGGCGAGAACCTTCTGTTCCTGCTCGAGCGGCGTTTGGACAACGCGGTGTATCGCGCCGGCTTTTCGACTTCGCGGCGCCAGGCGCGGCAGCTGGTCAATCACGGCCACGTGCTGGTGAATGACCGCAAGGTGGACATTCCTTCGTATCAGGTGAAGTCAGGCGACGTGCTCACGGTCAAAGACGCAAGTCGCAAGAACGTGCACGTTGAAGGTGCCTGGCAGACAGCCGCCGGCCGTGGCCGTCCGTCGTGGATTTCCGCGGGCGGCGTCGAGATGAGTGCGTCGATTACCGGTCTGCCGACACGTGACGACATCGATCGCTCGATTAACGAGCAACTGATTGTGGAGCTTTATAGCAAGTAGTTAATACGCGCCCGCCACTTAACTGCGCAGTGCGTGGCTCGCGCTTCTCCTCAAACATCTGACGGTAAGTTATGGATCAAAATAATCTTTGGACAGGTTTTCAGATGCCGCGGCGTTTGGCGGCAGACAGTGACACGCTAACCGAACGTTACGGCCGTTTTTCGGCGCAGCCGTTCGAACGCGGATTTGGCACCACCGTCGGCAATTCGTTGCGACGTGCGTTGCTTTCTTCGATTGAGGGCGCCGCGATTACAGCGGTGAAGATTGAAGGCGTCGAGCACGAATTCTCTTCGATCAAGGGAACGGTCGAGGACGCTACCGACGTCATCCTCAATTTGAAGCAGGTGCCGTTCAAGCTGCACGGCAACGAGCCGAAGACTTTGACGATTTCAAAGACCGGCGCCGGTGAGGTCAGTGCGGGCGACATCCAGGCAGATGGCGACGTCGAGATTCTCGACCCAACGGTGCACATCGCGACGCTCAGCAGCGGTGGTTCGTTGAATATCGAGATGCGTCTGAAGCGCGGCCGTGGTTACGTCTCGGCGGATCGCAACTTCGACGAGGACCTTTCGCTCGGCTACATTCCGATCGATTCGGTGCATACGCCGGTGAAGAAAGTGAACTACGCAGTTGATGCGGCGCGCCTCGGACAAAACACGGAATATGACAAGCTGACGATCGAAGTCTGGACGGATGGCTCGATCAAGCCCGACGACGCCATCGGTTTGGCCGCAAAGTTAATCAAGGATCACATGGCGATCTTCATTAACTTTGAAGAAGACACCGAAGACTACAGTTATCAACAAGCCGAACGCGCGCCTTTGCCGCGCAACGATCAACTCGATCGCTCGGTTGATGAACTCGAGCTGTCGGTGCGTTCTTACAATTGTTTGAAGAATGCCGGCATCAAGACGATTCGCGATCTCGTCCAGCGTTCAGAGCGCGAAATGCTCGCCACCAAAAATTTCGGCAAGAAGTCGCTGGGTGAAATTCGCGACATTTTGCGCGGCATGGGTTTGGATTTCGGGATGCAGTTCGACGAACAGGGTAATCCGATTCCAGGCACCGGCGACAGTGAAATGAGTTTTGAAGGCGCCGACGCTGAAGACGACGGCGAAGACGAATTTGAAACAGCAGTGCAGTAGGGCAAGAGTGGCACGCGCATCTGGCGCGTGATTCGACGGGCGGGACGCCCGTGCCACCAAGAGAACAAGAGCAATGCGTCATCGTAAGGCACATCGAAAACTAGGACGAGACACGGAGCATCGCATCTCGATGTTGCGAAATCTGGCGACCTCCCTCATCAATTCTCGCGACGAGCGCATCATAACGACGCTCCCCAAAGCTAAAGAGTTGCGACCGTTCATTGAGCGGGCAATCACTCTGTCGCGTCATGCTGCGAGTCTGGAAGGAAACGGCTCGGAAGCTCGCGGCGTTCATTTGCGTCGTCAGGCCGCAGCATTTTTTCACGCCGGGAATTATGGCCGTGGATCTGAGACCGGGCGCCGTGGACAGATTGTGCCGGCCCGCACGGCCGGGGTGGCGGCGTTGCAGCGTCTCTTCGACGAGTTCGGCGAGCGCTACAAGGAGCGGCCCGGCGGCTATACCAGAATTATCAAGCTGGGACGGCGCGCTGGAGACGGCGCGGAACTGGCAATCATCGAATTACTTGGGAATCCGCGCGAAGCAGCAGCGGAAGAAGCGGCGAAAAAGCGGACCAAGGGCGGTTCGAAAAAGAAGGCTACTGAAGCAAAAGCTGAGACCAAGGACGAGTCTGAAGGCGAAGAGTAATACTTCCAGCAGTACCAAGCTCCGCCGGGCGTTTTGCCCACCGCGGGGCTTTTGCTTTAATAGAACCTGTTTGTGCAGTGACACCCCGCTGGTACCGTAGCGGAAACCAACATACCCCGGGAGGTTTCTATGTCGGCCGGAGTCAAACGAGCGATGAGCAATCAAGAATCTGAAACACCTGCTGCCGAACAATCGAATGAGGCGCGTGCCGAGCGCGCTCATCGAGATCGCGGACGCCGCCGGCATCGTCCGTTGCCCAGGCATCTCGAGGCTTCCATCAACATGGAAGAGCTGCGGGAACTCATCGGGCTCATCACCGACAACGCTTTAACGGATTTTGAACTCGAGCGGGAAGGTTTCCATGTGAAGGTTGGACGGAATCTTTATTCCAACCAGCCGCCCGTTGCGCCTGGGTTGCCCCCGGTCGCCGAACCTGCCGCCATCTCGGCGGCGACGCAGAGCGCCGCACAAAACGCGCAGCATGCGACTCCCCCCCATCCCGGGGCTCAGGCTGAGGAGGCCGCTTCAGAAGATCAGGGACTGCATCTGATAACCTCGCCTATCGTAGGAACGTTCTATCGCTCGCCTTCGCCAAACGCCGACAGCTTCGTGCGCATCGGCAGCAATGTCGAAGCTGATACGGTCGTCTGTATCATCGAAGCCATGAAATTGATGAACGAGATTCAGGCTGAGGCCGCGGGCGAAGTCGTCAAGATTTACGTTGAGAACGGTCAGGCCGTGGAATACGGCCAGCCCCTATTCGGTATCCGGCAATAAAACATTTTAGATTTCCGATTGTCGATTGCCGATTGCCGATTGAACGACAGGCGCCAGGATAGGAAACAATCGCAAATCGGCGTTGAAAATTGGAAATGCTATGAACGGACTGCGTCGCTTTCGCAAAATTCTTGTCGCCAATCGCGGCGAGATCGCCTGCCGCATCATCTGGACGTGCAAAGAGATGGGCATCGGCACAGTTGCGGTGCACAGCGACGTTGATCGCGATTCGTTGCACGTGCGCTTTGCAGACGAGTCGGTTTGTATCGGACCCGCGCCGTCGGCGCAAAGCTACCTGAACATTCCGGCCATCATCAGCGCCGCCGAAATATTCAACGTTGACGCAATTCATCCCGGCTATGGATTTCTTGCTGAGTCCGCTTACTTCGCCGAGATTTGTGAAGCCTGCAACATAAAGTTTATCGGCCCGCGGCCGGACATCATTCAATTGATGGGTGAAAAGGTCGCCGCGCGAAACGCGATGAAGGCGGCCGGCGTCCCCATTCTTCCCGGCAGCGAAGGCGCGATTCAATCCGCCGAAGAAGCCGCGAAGCTGGCTCGTGAAATCGGCTATCCGGTAATCGTCAAAGCCTCTGGCGGAGGCGGCGGTCGCGGCATGCGCATCGTCTATTCCGAAGCTGAGCTCGCGCATGCGTTGGAAACTGCCTCGACCGAAGCCGCCGCCGCTTTCAAGAATGGCGACGTCTATATCGAGCGTTACGTCGAACGACCTCGTCACATCGAGATTCAGGTGCTCGCGGATGAAAGCGGTGACTGTGTCTATCTCGGCGAACGGGAGTGTTCAATTCAGCGTCGCCATCAAAAGCTGCTCGAAGAAGCCCCCGCGCCCATGATGACTCCTGAGCTGCGCCAGCAAATGGGCGATACAGCTGTGGCAGCATGCAAGTCCATCGGCTATTCCAGCGCGGGCACGTTTGAGTTTCTGCTCGACGAGGACGGCCGGTTTTATTTCATGGAGATGAATACGCGCATACAGGTCGAGCATCCGGTGACCGAGATGATTACGCTCACCGACATTGTGCGCAACCAGATCCGCATTGCTGAAGGCGAGCCGCTCGGGGTCAGTCAGGACGACGTGCTCATGGTCGGACATGCACTGGAGTGCCGCATCAACGCCGAGGATCCTGAAACATTCACGCCGTCACCCGGCAAGATCACTACGTTTAATCTTCCCGGCGGACCGGGAGTGCGCGTGGATACTTACGTCTACCCCGAATACCGGGTGCCGCCGTTCTACGACTCGCTGATTGCTAAAGTCATCGTGCACGCGCGCACGCGCGATTTGGCGATCGCGCGGATGCGACGGGCTCTTGAGGCGATGGTCATCGAGGGGATTAAGACCACGATTCCGCTACACCTGAAAATCATGAATGACCCGAATTTTCAGGCCGGAAACATCTCCACCCGGTTCCTGGATGATTTTTTGATGACGAAAGGTAACGGCCGGAATTCAAAGGCCTCTGCGGCTTTGACTGAGGCCGCAGCGTGACTTTATAATAATCGACTTTTCAGTGGCGCATATCGCTGTCTGAGAGGGTGAGGAAAGAAAATGTCGTTCGCAATAATCAGAACTGGCGGCAAGCAATTCGCGGTTGAGTCCGGCTCGACTCTGCGCGTACCGTCGCTAAAAGATGAAGTGGGGGCGTCGGTTGACCTCGAGGTCATGGCGCTTGGCCAGGGCTCGGAGGCGAAAGTTGGCTCACCCCTGGTTGAAGGCGCCAAGGTGACCGCTACGGTGGTCGATCATGGCCGCGGTCCCAAAATCGTCGTGTTCAAAAAGAAGCGGCGCAAGCAGTACA
>Ga0134126_10000224_pt1 | contig 73751 bp, 69 predicted proteins | sample KB31752_FD_96881 | JGI IMG/M metagenome (GOLD analysis project Ga0134126, IMG submission 96881) | Terrestrial soil microbial communities with excess Nitrogen fertilizer from Kellogg Biological Station, Michigan, USA - KB3-175-2 | ecosystem: Environmental > Terrestrial > Soil > Unclassified ...
CCGGCGTTGCCGCGATCGAAAAAATCATGGGCACCAAATTCGGCGACCAGAATGCGATGCCGTTGCTGGTTTCCGTCCGCTCCGGCGCGCGTGATTCGATGCCGGGCATGATGGACACGATTTTGAACCTCGGCTTGAACGACGAGACGGTGCTCGCGCTCGCGAAGGCGACGAAGAATGAGCGTTTCGCGTGGGATTGCTATCGCCGGTTCATCCAGATGTATGGCGACGTGGTGATGGGCGTGCAGAAGCGCGCCGGAGAAGATCACGAACCTTTCGAAGTGGTGATTCACGCGTTGAAGCACGAACGTCATAAAGACGAGGTGGAGGATACGAAGCTGACGGTCGAGGACCTCAAGAGACTGGTCAATAAGTTCAAGGAATTGATCAAGGAACGCACGAACGCCGAATTCCCGCAGGACCCGTGGAAGCAGCTTTGGGGCGCCGTCGGCGCGGTGTTTGGTTCGTGGATGAACGACCGCGCGATTGTGTATCGCCGCAAATACAACATTCCTTCGGAATGGGGAACGGCCGTCAACGTGCAGGCGATGGTTTACGGCAATACCGGCGAAACCTCCGGCTCGGGCGTGGCGTTCACGCGCGATCCGGCGACCGGTGAAAAAGTTTTCTACGGCGAATTTCTCATCAATGCCCAGGGTGAAGACGTGGTCGCCGGTGTGCGCACGCCGGAACCGGTGGCGCAACTCAAGAACCACATGCCGGCGGCGTTTGCCGAACTGGAAAAAGTGCGCAAGACGCTCGAATCGCATTTCCGGGACGTGCAGGATTTCGAGTTCACGATCCAGGAAGGCAAGTTGTTCATGCTCCAGACCCGCAATGGCAAGCGCACCGGCCTCGCCGCTGTTCGCTTCGCCATCGAGATGGAGAAGGAGAAGCTGATTGATTGGAAGACGGCGATCAAGCGCGTTCCGGCCGACCAGCTCGACCAGGTGCTCGCGCCAGTGTTCGACCGCAAGGCGGTAAAGTCGGCGAAGGTGATTGCGAAAGGTTTGCCCGCCGGTCCCGGCGCGGCGTCCGGTCGCATGTATTTGAACGCGGACCGCGCCGTCGCCGCTGCCGAAAAAGGCGAACGCGTGTTGCTCGTCCGCAGCGAAACCTCGCCGGAAGATTTGCGCGGCATGATTGCGGCCGAAGGCATTTTGACGGCCAAGGGCGGTGTCAGCTCGCACGCGGCGCTCGTGGCGCGGCAGATGGGCAAGGTCTGCGTGTGTGGCGCGGCGGCGTTGCAGATTGATTACGCCGCCAAGACGCTGTACGTGGATGGCGCGACCTACCGGGAAGGCGATTATCTGTCCATCAGCGGCACGGTCGGCGAAGTGTATCCAGGCGAGATCAAGACGGCGGCGTCGGAAGTCGTCCAGGTGCTCGTCGAGAAGTCGCTCGATCCGAAGGACAGCCCGACCTATCAGATGTTCAAGAAGCTAATGGATTGGTGCTCGAAAACTACCCGGCTGCAGGTGCGCACGAACGCCGACACGCCGGAACAGACCGCGAACGCCGTTGCGTTCGGCGCCTCGGGCATCGGTCTTTGCCGCACCGAACACATGTTCTTTGAAGGCGACCGCATTGATGCGATGCGCGAAATGATCCTGGCCGAAAACGTTGGGGATCGCAAAAAAGCGTTGGCGAAAGTCCTGCCGTATCAGCGCGAGGATTTCGTGGGCATCTTCAAGGAATTGAAGGGCCTCCCGGCGACGATCCGTTTCCTCGACCCGCCGCTGCACGAATTTTTGCCGCACGACGAGGCCTCGCAAAACGATTTGGCCCAAAAAATGGGCGTGCCGGTGGAGCGCATCAAGCAGCGCGTGGCGGAGCTCCATGAGTTTAACCCGATGCTCGGTTTCCGCGGCTGCCGTCTGGGCATCGTTTATCCGGAAATTTCCGAGATGCAATCGCGCGCTGTGTTCGAAGCCGCCGCCGAAGTGCAAAAGGCCGGCATCAAAGTGAAGCCGGAAGTCATGATCCCGCTGGTCGGCTTCAAGAGGGAATTGGACCTGCAGGTGGAAGTGGTGCATCGCGTCGCCAAGGAAGTGATGAAGGAGAAAGGCGTGAAGCTCAGCTACCTGGTCGGCACGATGATCGAAGTCCCGCGCGGCGCGCTCACGGCGGATGAAATCGCGCAGACGGCTGAATTTTTCAGCTTCGGCACGAATGACCTCACGCAGACTTGCCTCGGCATGAGCCGCGACGATTCCGGCAGTTTCCTGCCGCCTTATACCGAAGCGGAAATCGTGAAGAAAAATCCGTTTGCGTCCATCGATCAAACCGGCGTCGGCCAGTTGATGAAGATCGCGGTCGAGAAGGGCAATGCGACCCGCCCTGGCATCAAGCTCGGCATCTGCGGCGAACACGGTGGCGACCCGGATTCGGTGAAATTCTGCCATCGCATCGGCTTGACCTACGTGAGCTGCTCTCCCTTCCGCGTCCCCGTCGCCCGCCTCGCCGCGGCGCAGGCGGCGCTCGAAGTCGAAGTCGCAAAAAAAGCGAAGAAGAAATAATTCAATGTAGCGGCGGTCTATGAGACCGTCGCTGACATAAAGATATTTGCGGCGCTCACAGACCGCCGCTACAGGAAAGCCGCTCCATCGGGAGCGGCTTTTCTTGTGAGAACTTCACCTTCGCGGCTGGCGTTTGCTCTTATGGTCCTGCCACAGAATATTCAGCATGAGCCAGATGCCGCCCGTCGCGGCGAAGATGAAGCAAAGTATCGCCAGGCCGGGATAGCCCAGGATGCGGAAGCTCGTTTCCACGCGCATCATCAAAGCCGCCCCGACAATCAGCGACGCGAGCACCAGGCCCGTCGTGATGCGGTTGGCAACTTTTTGAAAGCTTTCGATGAGGAAATTGGTTTCCGCGGGCTTGACGTTCACGTTCAGCTCGGCGTTGCCGACGGCGTCGAGAATTTTGTTCAAGCGCGAGGGCAGGGCGCCGAGGAATTGTTTGGTTTCGAGCAGGGAGGAAAACATTTTCCCTTCCGTGATCGTGGATTTCACGCGGCGATTGAGCAACTTGGCGGCGTTGCGGCGGACGGATTCGTTCGGGTCGAAGTCGGGCGAGAGGATGCGGCCCACTTCGTCCAATTGCAGCAGCGTCTTGCCGAGCAGCGTCAGTTCAATGGGCACAAAAAGGCCGGTATCGGCGGCGCTGCGGGCGACTTCGAGGAGCGTTTTGCCCAAATCCATTTGGCCGAGCGTGCTGGAACACTGCTCGGCGACCAATTGGCCGAGCTTATGGCGAAACTGGCTCTCGTCGAAATCAACCGCCGTGTCGCTCATTCGAATCGCGACGTCCGCCGCCTGATCGCTATCGCCTTCGCTGACGGAAAGCAGCAGCTTCAGCAAATTTTCCTGCATCGCTGGCGTGGTGTGCCCGACCATGCCGAGGTCGATCAATGCGATGCGCTTGTCCGTCGTCAGAAAAACGTTCCCGGGATGCGGGTCGGCGTGGAAGGTGCCGTCGAGCAACACTTGTTTCAGGTAAGCCTGGAACAATTCCTCCGCCAGCGCGCGGCCGTCCAGGTCCAGCGGCGTCAAGGGACTCAGTTCGGTGATTTTGGTGCCTTCGATGTATTCCATCGTGAGCACTTTGTGAGTGGTGTAACTGTCCACCGGGAGCGGCACGCGGATGCGTTTGAACTCGCGCAGGTTTTCCGCGAGCGTGACGAGGTGCGTGGCTTCACGGCGGTAATCCAGTTCCTGGGCAATCGTGGTTTCGAATTCCTCGAGCACCTTGACGAGTTCATGGCGCTGGCCAAATTCGGTATGACGATGGAGGACCTTGGCGATTTCCTCCAGCGCGGCGAAGTCCTCGCGAATCTGTTCATGAATGCCTGGCCGCTGAACTTTCACGACCACCGGCCGGCCATCATGCAGCGCGGCGCGGTGAACCTGGCCCAGCGAAGCAGCGGCGAGCGGCGTTGGATCAAAAGACGAAAAGAGCTTCGAAATTTTTGCGCCGAGTTCGTTCTCAATGATGAACTGCACGTCTTCGTAGGAGAACGGCTTCACTTTGTCCTGCAGGCGCGAGAGGGGCTTCAGGAATTTTTGCGGCAACAAATCCGCGCGGCTGGAAAGGAGCTGGCCGATTTTTACGAAGGTGGGCCCGAGCTTCTCCAGGTCGTCGGGCAGCTCGCGCGCCTTGTCGTCGACGGCGGTGTGTTTGCCGTTCGGTGAGGCGGGTGTGGGTGAATCAGTGCCGAAACGGTTGCGCGCGGCCGTTTGCGAATATTTCGCGAGCAGGTAAGCAATGTCCTTGTAACGCTTCAGGTAGTGCAGTGAGAATTTCATGAGAGCATTTGCGTTAAAACACGATAGGCGGCGCGCGCGCCGAACACAAATAGGGTGGCTCACCCAAGCAATGTGCCCGATTTAGCTGGTGAAAATTCGCCCTCGTCACCAATCGTGTAGGAGCCGGCGTGAGGAAGCTCTCGAATTTGTTTGCGCGGAAGAGATCAGAGCCTCCTCACGTCGGCTCCTGCAAACAATCAGGGCTACGGCTGCACGTGAAGTTCAAAGAAACGCTGCGTCTGCGTCATGCTCGTCGTGTCCACCGGGTCGATAATGGTCACCTGAACATGCTGGTCCGGCGGCGAACCGGTTGGGGCGGATTCAATTACCGTGGCCCCGGGTGTGTTCGTGATCCAACCTGTCCCGGAAGCATACGTCGCCAGGTTGCTGGCGATGTCACCCAGCGTCGGCACCGCCTGGGCAAAGTAAGTGAGGTCGGTGGCCGAAGTATTGCGATTAAATTGGAGCTGAAAATGGTTCGATTGGATCGAGCCGACGAGCGGCGCGTTTGTATCGGGCAAATTCGGGTCCGAGCCGAATGCGTATTCAAGGATGTTGGCGATGCCGTCGTGATCCGGGTCGGCGCTGTCGGCGGTGACAGCCGCGTTGTTCGCGTCTGGGCCGAAGTGAGCGATTTTCCAAGCCTGATAAGAAGACACTGGGGAAGCGGCGATGGTGAGGACCGCGTTGGACGGCCCGGCGAGGTAGGCGCCGCCGATGACATTACTGAGAGTAAGAAAAATCGTCCGGTTGGTCATTGCCTGCGGATTGTTGAGGAGCGTGATGTTGAAACTTTTCGGTGATGTGTCGCCATCCGGCCAATTCAACGTGCCGTTCGTATCGACATAATCCTGGCCCGGAATGGCTGAACCGGCGGTGGTAGCGTAGGTGATCTGCGCGGCGCCCGTGCTGCCGCCGATGCGATTGACGGTGACCGTCGCGAAGCCGTCGGTTTGCTGATTGGTGTAATTGTCCGAACTGAATTCCAGAGCACCCCCCAGCAGGCCAAAGACCGCGACCGAATATTGTCCGCCCACATAAACCTTTCCGTTCGCGACGATCGGCGCTGCGAACTTGACTCCCTCCGCAAGTTGGTCTCGCGCGCCGGCCTGGGAGCTGTTGTAAATTTCCGACGCCAAATTCATCGCGTCGTACGCCGCGAGAATTGCGGGAGAGCCATTGGTGTTTTCAATGGCCCAGGCAATGCTGTTGTTGGTGCCATTGGCGGAAATGCTGGGCGTCGCGCCTGGAAACGGATAAATGCGGGAACCGAAGGTGCCGGGTTGATCGGGAATGAGCGTGGCGTTGGTCACAATATAACTCCGGATTGCGTCATGGGCGCCGACATAGTAAATCCTTTCATTGAAATAAGCTGGCGTATCGAAGGAAGGACCGCCCAGAGCCATGGTTTGGAGGATTTGATCAGACGTCTCCGTAACGTCATAATGTTGGTTGTCGGTCGTCATCTGGTCGCGGTTCATGAAATAGCCGCGCTGAGGTTTGCCGCCGGCGATCATCAAATGCGGATAAGGACCCGGCTGATCCGGAAGCAGCATCACGCCGCCGGAGCCGACGTCGATATCGTTGCTGCGAAAATAGGCTTGATTAAAGGTCGTGAAATAATCGGCCACCGAAAGTCCGTCCACGGTGGAAAGCTTAATGACGCTGTTGCCATATTCCGTGCCGCCGAAATAGGCGTTGAAATTTCCATCACCGGTGGAGAAATACAGGTTGGTATTTTCATCCACGGCCAGGCCGCCGCCGCCCATCCAGATGCCGGCTTCACCGGCGATTGGACCGAACTGGCTGCTGGCGCCGTTCGGCGTCGAGCAGAATATATAATTGGGCAGTTGCTGGAGATCCGAGGCGTTGAAACCAATGATCCAGCCGTGAAACGGATCGGTGTAAATGGTGTCCGTGTAACCGGCGTAGGCGACATAGAGGATGCCGCCCGCCAGCGTGAGCGCGGGGCGTTGAAGCTCCTGGATGGCCGCAAAGGGAAGCGTTCCACCGGAACTGCCTGCGCCCTGGCCAGGGATTGAGACGTTGACGGTGACCGGGCTGAACGATTTCTCCGAGCCGTCGAGAATGCTCAGGGCGTGAATCTGATGAGAGTAATTCGTTCCCGACACCGTGAAGGTATCCACGTATAGCGTCCCTGAAACCGGGTCAATGACTGGCGTGCCGGTGATGCCGACCTCCGGGACAATCGCCTTAAAAAGAAAATTTCCGGCGGGACACGGCGCGGACGGTCCCAGATTGACCTGCCACAAAACACCAGCGTTTGTGCCTGCGTTGCTGTCGGCATCGCAGCAGTAAACGCTGTTGTGCTCCGTGGCGATAAAAATGACGTTGTGAACGCCCTGGCCGGGAATGTTCAGCCCGGACATATAAAGCGGCTGCGCATAGACGTAACCATCGACCGGATAACTGAACAATTTGCCGAACGTGCTTTGATTGACGTTCGCCGGGGTGAGCAGCGTCTCGTTGGTGTTCTCGCCGGTGCGCGCGTTATCGTAATGATAGGTGAAGACATTCACTTGCGACTGGCACACGGCAGGCGCAATCAGCGCGGCCGCTACGGCTGCGCTCAGAAGAAGTTTAATCGGGAACATGTGGGATGGATTTTCGCTGTCGTGCAAACAGAATTCAATTGGGGTAAATCCGTAATCGGCGGCATTTTAACAACCTATTGCTGCGAACCGCTTACGGGCGGGTTCAGGTTGAAGCCGGCCGGGAAGCTCTTGCTCTTGTCGTTAGGCAGCTTGATCCAACTGGGCTGGCCACTCACGTTGCCGCTGTCGAAATTCAGCCAGCCGATGATCTGGCCGCCTTGTTTGCCGTAGAGCGGGACATAGAGAGGCCAATCGCCGTCTGGCGCGACGATGGATGATTGGCTTACCTTGGTGCCGTCGCCGAGCACGCCTTTGAATTTCACCTGCCCGCTGGTGCTTACCGTCGCCGTGCCGCTGCCGTCGTTTTGTGGCAGCGTAGGATCACCATTGCCGGGACCCGCGAAGGTCAAATTGTAACTGCCGGCGAACGGCGCGGGATTTGATTTCTTGGAAAATACCTGGCGATTGGCCGTCAAATCGGCCACCCAGCCATCGCCACTTACCGTTCCCGTGATGGCGCTGCTGTCCGCGCTGATTTGAAATGAGAGCGTGAGCACGCCGGACTTGCCGGAACTTGAAGCGGTGCCCGCGCCGGACAAATCCAATTTTCCATGGAACGAAGCATTCCTTCCCGCAACGGAAGCTTTGCCGGAAAAATTGCCGTTCTTGCTGGTGGAGATAGTGACTGAACCCGAGCGTCCAACTTCAGCGCCGGTTGATTCCAAAAACAGCCCGCTGTAATTCGCCACCACCGTGCTCGACGAACCGCCGCCGCCGGAATCGGCACTCAGCAATCCAAAAACGGAAACTGCATTCTGGCTGCCGACAAATACTTTGCCATCCGCCACGATGGGCGCGGCAAATTTAATGCCCCCGGTGAGCTGGTCCGCCGCCGACTGCGAGCTGTTGTAGAGTTCCGTGGAAAGATTGTTGGCATCATAAGCCACGAGCACGGCGGGTTGCCCGTTTTGGATGGCCCAAACAATGCCATTCTTCGAGCCGTTGGCCGAAACGAAGGGTGTGGCGCCCGGATACCCGTAGTTCCGCGAACCAAAGGAATTGGGAAGGTCCGGAACCAGCATCCCGCTCGAGAGCTGGTAACTCCGGATCACATCCCCGGTGGCAATGTAATAGATATTCCCATCGAAGTACGCGGGCGTATCGTAAGCGCCCCCGCCGAGGGGCATCGATTGCACGATATTGTCCGGCTCGCCATTGGTATCAATGTGCTGGTTGTCCGTGGTCATCTGGTCGCGATTGACCAGGTAGGCGAAGGAAGTTTTGCCGGCGGCAACCAGCAAATGCGGATTGGGGCCGGGCTGGTTGGGCAAAAGAACCACGCCACCAGCGCCAACGTCGATGTCATTGGCCTGGTCGTAAGCTTGATCAGCCACGGTGAAATAGTCCGCCACGGACAAACCGCCCTTGGTGGAAAGCTTTAAAATGCTGCTGCCATAATCCGTGCCACCCGAGCCGGCAAACGCGGTGAAATTTCCATCGCCGGTTGCGAAATATAAATTATTGGCGCCGTCGGCGGCCGGGCCGCAGCCGCTCATCCAGATGCCGCCTTCGCCCGCGATGCTGCCGAATTGCGCGGTGGTGCCATTGGGCGTGGTGCAGAACACATCATTGGGCAGGAGCCGCAATTTGGATGCGCTATATCCGAGCAACCAGCCGTGAAACGGGTCGGTGACCGGCGTATCAGTATAGCCGGCATAACAGACATAGACAACGCCGCCGGCCAGCGTGAGCGCGGAGCGCTGAAGCTCCTGGCTGGCTTGAAACGACATCGTGCCATTAACGCTGCCATTGCCAACGCCCGGGACGGAAGCGGCCACGAGAACCGGGCTGAACGGCCGTTCCGAGCCGTCGGCGATGTTCAACGCATGCAGGTAATGAAAAAAGTTAACGCCGTCCCACGTGAATGCATCCACGTACAGCGTGTGTGATCCCGGATCAATCACCGGCGTGCCGGTGATGCCGACCTCCGGCGTGATGGCCTGGAAGGGCAGGGAATCGTTCGGTGTCGGCACGGCTGTGCCGAGATTGACTTGCCACAGCAACCCGCCGTTTGCGCCCGTATCGCTGTCCGCCTCAAATGCGTAGACGCTATTGTGCTCCGTGGCGACGAACACGACATCGTGCTTGCCCTTGCCGGAAATGCTCACGCCGCTCATATACAGGGGCTGCGCATAAACGTTCCCGTCGACCTGATAAGTGAACAATTTGCCAAACGTGCTCGAGTTTACGTTCGCGGGTGTGAGCGTGTTTTCATTCAGATTTGCGCCATCGCGCGAGTTGTCATTGTGATATGTGAGGATGTCCACCGCGCCGGCACGGAACGAAATCATCATGGACAGGACCAAACTTTTGCCAATGACCGAACTAAATTGCTTCATTTCGTTTTGGACTTTGACAAAACGAAAATCGGAGGCAAATGGGGTTGAATCCTCACTCGTGAGTCGGAAATTACCTTAGCCAATGATGCGGTCGGAAAAAAGGGAGCGCGCCAGGAAAACATAGCGCCGATTTATAATCTGCTTTGTAGAAAGCTTTCGGCAGTCGCGGAGCGACAAACGATGATTTCTACGGAGCAATTGCAAATCTGCACTTCGGGGTTTTCCGGCACAAATAAAAACGGCGGGCCGGAATCCGGCCCGCCGTTCTGTGCAGGGACTTTGTAGGGGTTTAAGGCACCTGCAGGATGTAGAAGCCAGCCGGCTTCGTGGGATCGATCGCGTTGGTGATGCTGAAATTGCCGTTGTTGAAGCTGCTGTTGGTGAGAACCGTCCAGTTCGCCAGAGGCAGCGACAGGTTGGTCGAGGTCAGCAGGTGGAACGTGCCGGCCGATCCAATGTTGTTCGTGCCGCTGATGATGATGTTGCGGCCGCTGATCGTAATGTTATTGATGGTCGGCGGAACTGACGGCGCGGGCGCAGAGGTGATATTCAGGTCGATGGTGGCATTGGCCTGGTCATCAACGAGCGTGGCCGTCACGCCCGCCGGCAACGTGCCGAGGACAAGATTCGGGAATGGATCGGCGCCCACATAGCTGATGAGCGAAACCGTTGCCGGGGCCGTGATGCGTGTCACCGAGCCGATGTTGATCGTGGAGGTGTTCGCGGCGGTGATAGTCGTCGCGACGATGTTCGTGACAGCCGAACTGCCATCGACCGCCAGTTGAATGGTGGCGGTGTCGAGCGTCAGAGTATCGACTGGTCTGTCCGGCGTTCCGATGACGCCTGAAAGCATCTTCAAAACGCCACCACTCGTGATCGTGATACTGCTCGTCGCGCTTGCCGTGGCTTTCACGAGGTCACCCGAGGAAACCACCGTTCCGCCGATGTTCAAGGCGCCCGCAGCCAAACCGGATGCGGCATTTTTGTTGCCGAGGCTGACGCCGCCGGTGCCGACGATGAGCGTGCCGCCTGCGCCGACGTTAAGTGTGCCGGAGGCCTGGACACCGATTGTGGAACCACTCGCCACGCCCATCACGATGCTGTTTACGTCAACCGTGCCGGTATCGAACGAGAAGGTGCCGTTGCCGTTGGCGGTGCCGCTCGGGTTCGAGCCCGACTTGCCGAGGGTGAGCGTGCTGAGTTTCATGTCCACCGGATGGCCGTTCACGGAAAAGAAGTCGTTGATGGTGTTTCCGCTGCCGCCGCTGTTATTGCGGTTGCCAATCGTCATCGCGGCGCGGTCGTTGTCCGTGCCACCCACGCCACGGACGCGGAGGCCGCCGGTGACGTCGGGGAATGAGACGGTGGAACTGCTGCGACCGGCGCCGATGTTGAAATTCGCCACGTTAATGATGTTCGTGCCGCCGCCGAGCGTCAGGTCGCCAGTCCCGGAACTGCTGGTCGACGTCGTATTGTCATTAAGACTGTCGGCAGTGATGTAGTTGCTGCCGTTGGCGAGCTTGAAGGCGGCGATGCTCCGATTGCCGGAACCCATCTGAATGGTTCCGGTCGGGACGGAATAAACGAAGTTGCTCAGGCCGGAAAGGTCGAGAATCGTTCCCGAATCGACCCCGGAGGAGCCGTTGTTTCCGATGGCCAGGGACGTGCCGTTGACGACCAGGGTGCCGCCGCCGGTCACGGCCGCCGAGGAAGTAATGCCGCTGCCCGACAATCCGCCGACCGTCATATTGCTGTTCACAGTCAAGGTGATGCCGGCCGGGATCTCGGTCACATGCCACTGGCCGCTGGTCGAGTTAGTGTAACTGAGCGTGCTGATGGTGGTATTCGCGTCCACTTTGTTGTCAATCGTGAGCGGGTCGAACACCACAGCGGTGTCATTGAAAACGACATTGTCAACGGCCGTGGGCACGCCGGGCGTTTGCCAATTTGCCGCATCGGACCAATTGGTGTTCCCGCTCACCGCATCGGCGCCGGTCCAGAAAACCGCCGGACGTGTTCCGACAGGGCCCGCCGTCACGGTGAGTTCAATCGCGGTGCCATCCCCGCTGAGCGCGACGCTGCCCGCGTAAGCCGGAGTGGCCGCCGGGAAGCTGCCGATTTGGGCGTTGAATCCGGAAACGCCAGAGACTGTTTTCACGAGGGGCACGGTTGCCGGATACGTGGCGAAGGCGGGCAACGCGGTGATGTTGATGGTGTTCGCAGTCCCGGCCATGCTGACAAACGCCGCGTTCAGTGGGACGGCCGTGTTGCTCGAGCCCAACACCAGCACTGCGTTCGTGAGATTTAGGTTGTTGACCGTGGGGCTGCTGACCGCCGACATGTCCAGCGTGGCGCCGCCAACGTTGACGTTGGCGCTGCCGGCAATCGAACCAGCGCCCGCCAATGCCAGGGTGCCCTTGGTCACCGTGGTATCGCCTGTGTAAGTATTGGCGTTGCTCAACGTCAAAACGCCGTTGCCAATCTTGACCACCGAGCCGGAGTCGGTGATGGGAACGTCCACGTCGAGGCTATCGCTTCGGTTGAAAATCAGAGTGCCTTGATCGTCCACGCTGGAAGGAAGGTTTCCGTTCGCGTCGTTATTGCCGAGTTGGAACGTGGCGCCCGACGCAATCGTGAGCGGGCCGGTGATGGCGCTGTTCGCATCATCCAAAATAACTGTGCCGGCGTTGACATGGATGCCGCCGTCGAAATCATCGCCGCCGCTGGCGCTGAGGGTCACGGAACCGGCGCCTGAATTGGTGAGGCCCGTGTCACCGCTGATTTTGCCCGTGCCGCCGAGATTGTAAGCCACGGAATTGTTCGCAAACGACATCCCCAAGGGCGTGTGGGTGGTGGAGTAGGTGATGTTCGTCCGGATGGCGCTGTCGTCGAATGTCACCGTGTCATTCTCGGTGTAAGCCGCGGCGACGCCGTTCGTGGTCCAGTTCTTGGTGCTGGTATCCCAGGTGCCGCTGACATTTCCTTGCCACAAATCGCTCTTTGACGTGGCCGGTCCGTTCGTAACAACCAGGAACACAGTGCGCGCCGTCGTGTCGTTGGTGATGTATCCCTTGAACGTTCCCGGCAGCGTGCCGATCGAAATGGATCCGGCGCCGGCCAGCGTGCCGTAGGTGACCAGCGGGAAGGTGCTCGGATAACCGGTCAGGATGGGCAGCGCCGAGATGTTAATCACGCTGGCGTCGTCCACCGGATTATAGTTCGCAACCACAATGTTGGTTAAAGTGTAATCAACCGGAAGCGTCAACGTGCTCGAAGCCACGGTAAGCGAATCAATCGGCGCGTTAGGCGTGCCGATGCCGCCGGACACCATGGTCAGTTTGCCGTTGGAGAGATCGATATTGGCCGTGGCTGTAGCCGTGCCTTTGACGATGCTGTTGGAACAGAACGCGGTTCCGGAATTGGTGAAACCGGCGTAAGCGCTCGTGGCGCTCGTCAAATTGCCGAGTGTCATTCCATTGGTTCCGACAATCAGGGTGCCATTGGCGCCCACGGTCAACTCGCCGTTGGCGGATGACGCTGTATTTCCGGAAGTGCAATTCGCGATATTGATGGTCGTTGCGTCGACGACACCGGTGTCGAACTGCAGGATGCCTTTGCCGAAATGCGTTGACGTGCCACTGCTGCTGGAGCGGTCCTGCCCGATGACCAGCGTGTCGGCTTTGATATTTACCGGATGGCCGTTGAGGAGCATTTCACCGTCAGTGCCGGCGCTGCCGGTGTTGTTGCGGTCGCCCAGGGTGATGTCGCCGCGCGAGCTGTCGTCCGTCGCGCCGTTGGTGCCGCGGATGGTCAAACCGGCCTCAGCGGGAGCGCTGGGTTGAAACTGGACCGTGGCGAATTGCGCCTTGGTCTGGCAAACCACGAAATTGTTCACATTGAAAATGTTCGTGCCGCCGCCGAGTTGAATCAGGCTCACGAACTTGCTGTTGTTGCCGCTGCCGGTGTTGAAGTTGATAGTGCCGACCGTGATGTTGTTGCTGTAGCCGGCCAGATTCAGCACGCCGCCGCCACGCGCGTCACCACCGCTGCCGCCGACGATCCAAGTGCCGAAGGGCGCGTTGTAGACGAAGTTGCTCAGGCCCGACATGTCGAACGTCGCATTCGCCTCAGTGGAGGAGGAGGAGCCCAGGTTGCTGACCTTGAAATTGTTGCCGTCCACCTCAAATGTGCCGTTGCCGGTCATCGCGACGGATGTGAAAAAACTGTCCGAACCAGCCTGTCCGCCCACCAGGAAACCGTTGGTGACGGTCAGCTTGTTCGGCGCGGAAATCTGGGTGACGTGCCACGCGCCGCTGGTGGCATTGGTATAGCTCAACGTGGACACCGTCGTGCTCGTATTCACGATGTTGTTCACCGTGGCGGGATCGCTGGTCGTATCGGCATCTCCGAAAACTGCTGTATCCAGGATTCCCGGCACACCGGTCGGCGACCAGTTCTCCGGCGTGGACCAATTGATATCGGCGCCAGCCGGTCCCCAAAGAAAGGTCGTTTGGGCCTCGGCTGAAAATGAGAAGACGAATGCCGCCGAGAAAACTGCCAATAGTTTCGCGAATACTGGCGCCGGTTTGCGAATGTGCAACAACATCATAGAACAGCAAGTCTACGCACAGAACAAACGCCCGAACAATTGTATTTTCGTTCTAAGACGAAGGTTTTTGGTGCGCGTGGTGGCTGATGCCTGAAGCCGTGGGAAGCACGGAGGCGCTTCGGATCAACGCCTTGCGGCGACTTCTCTGGCGGGCCGGGCAGGAAGCGTTATTGAACGCCAACGCGATAAAAAAAGGCGCCGGTGGCATTGGTGTCGGTGTAACTCGTTGACCCGGCCCATCCGGTGATGTTGCTTTGAATCGTGGAGAACGCTGCGCCCGGATCAGTGGCGCGCTGGATATAATACGGAACGTTCGTCTGGCTTTGCCACGTGAGCGTCGCGCCGGAAATGTTCAGGGTGAGATTGGATATGACGAGCAGCGACCTCGGGTCGGTGGGAACCGTGCCCGCGCGCCATTCCTGCCAGTTGTTCATGCCGTCACCATCAGCATCGGCATAATCGGCGGAGCCATCCAAGGGAAAACCGTATTGCTGCAGCCAGATCGATCGCGTCCTGGATAACGTGCGCGGCCGCGTCCCAATTTGCGTACGGAGACGCCGGATTGGGACTGTCCTGGCGCACATAACGGTCCGTGGCGCGCAGCCAAAACGCGCTAAACACCAGAAATACGGTGGCAATCGGAAGCGACCTTCTCATTGGCCGCGATTAGCAGCACGAATTATACCCAGGGCCGACGTGAACTTGGTGGGACAGAGCCGTTTAGCCCAACGAATCCCTCATCGCCGCGAACATATCCTTGCCGGACGTCGCGGGGACCGGTGTCTTGGCTTTTTCGTCGCCGTGCTCGACGAGTTCTTCCGGTAGCTCCTTAAGAAATTGAGAGGGATGGCAGGGCAGCAACTGGCCATATTTTTTCCGGCCGCCGCAATGGCTGATGGTCAGCGTTTGCATCGCGCGCGTGATGGCCACGTAAAACAAGCGGCGTTCCTCGTCCAGCGTGCCGTCCACTTTCGAGCGCGAATGCGGCAGCAGGCCTTCTTCGAGGCCGACGACGTAGACATGCGGGAACTCAAGGCCTTTGCAACTGTGCATGGTGATGAGCGTGACGGCGTCGCCGGCCTTTTCCTCGTCTTCTTCGCGGTCGGAATCGAGCGTGATGTCTTCGAGGAAACGTTGCAGGCGTTCCGTGGGCGCATCGCCGGGTGAACCGGTGTTGTCCAGCGTCGCCATGAGTTCTTTCAAATTGCGAATACGATTTTCGGAGGCTTCGGGATTTTTTTCGCCCCGGCGCAGTTCGTTGAAGTAAGCGATTTCGTCGAGGAAATCGTTTGCCCAGTTCTGTAGTGAGATATCACGCTCGCCCTCACCCCGGCCCTCTCCCCCGGGGAGAGGGGGAACTTGGATTGACCTTTGAGGTTCGTTTTGAGCGTCCGAATTCATTCCACGATGGGAAACATTGCCCAATTCGCTGCGTGTGCGTTCGACAAATTCCACAAAAGCTTCGATGGATTCGCGGGTTTTTGCCTGGAACGTCGTGGTGACGGCGGGATTTTTCATCGCGGCGAAAACCGAGCCTTTGCGTTCGTGACTGGCGGCGAGAAAGCGTTCCATGGTGACGTCGCTCAGGCCGCGAGCGGGCGTGTTGGCGATGCGCAACAGGCTGATATCGTCGTTCGGATTCAGGAACGTCTTGAGATATGCGAGGAAATCGCGGATTTCGCGCCGGTCAAAAAAGCTTTGCCCGCCGATGAGATGATAACGCACGCCGGCGGTGCGCAGGGCGGTTTCGAGCGGACGCGATTGCTGGTTGGTGCGGAACAAAATCGCGTTGCCGCCCCACGGAATGCGCCGGGCGAGGCGCGCGTAATTGATCTGCTCCACTATCGTGCGCGCTTCCTCTTCATCGTCATTGAAAGCGTGCAGAATGATTTTTGGGCCGTCTCCCTTGTCGGACCAGAGTTGTTTGCCGCGGCGGCGCAGGTTGTTTTTGATGATCGTATTTGCCGCGCGCAGGATGGTGTTTGTGGAACGGTAATTTTGCTCGAGCTTGATGACTTTGACCTCGGGAAAATGTTTTTCCATGTCAAGCAGGTTGGAAATTTCCGCGCCGCGCCAGCCGTAAATGCTTTGGTCATCGTCGCCGACGACACAGAAATTGCGATGCTCCTGCGTCAGGGCATGGACGAGCTCGAATTGCGCGGCGTTGGTGTCCTGGTATTCGTCCACCATTACGTATTGATATTTGGCGCGGCAGGCTTCCAGCGCGTCGGGATGTTCCTTGAACAAGCGCAATGTGAGCAGGATGAGATCGTCGAAATCGACGGCATTGCAGGCGTGCAGGGCGGATTCGTAGCGCTTGCGGATGTGCTCGGCCATGGCGCGGATGCTTTCATCGGCAAAAGCGGCGGAACGTTCGCCGCCGTTTTTGTAGCGGCTCAACAAGCTGAGAATCGCGCCCGGATCGGTCTTTTCACCCTTGGTCGAAATCTGCGCCAGGATTTTTTTAACTGCGCCGAGCTGTTCCGATTCGTCGTAAATGACGAAATTGCGCTTGTAACCGAGTTTCTCGATATGCTGGCGCAGGATGCGAACGCAAAGAGAATGGAACGTGCAAATCGTTGGGCGGTCGAGTTTCGTATCGGATTTCGGATTTCGTGGTTTCGGAATTAATTTCCTCACCCGCTCCTGCATTTCGCGGGCGGCTTTGTTGGTGAAGGTCACGCCGAGAATGTTTCCGGGCGCAACGCCGCGCTCAATCATGTGGGCAATGCGGAACGTGATGACGCGCGTTTTGCCCGTGCCGGCGCCGGCCAGAATCAAAACCGGCCCTTTTAACGTCTCGACGGCAAGGCGCTGCTGCGGATTGAGCGAACTGAGATTCAACATCGGGAAAGTTTATGACGCAGAAAAAATTTTGGAGCAAGCGCGGACGCGCATTGTGAAAAACTTTTTCGCGAATGGAAACTTGACACCGGCAAATCCGAAAGCCGAAGACCGAAAGCCGAAGGTGATCAGGTGCGCAACAAGGTTTTGCTGAACTGGACGGTTTCGACGGCCCCGTAAAAATTCCGTCCGATTTCCTGGTAACCGTGTTTGCGATAAAATTCGAGGGTCAAAGGACGGCGTTGCGCGGTGTCGAGGCAAAGTGTGCGAATACCGGCTCGATGGGCCCGATCTTCGAGTTCCCGCAACAATAGTGTGCCGTAGCCCTGACCTTGAAGATCGCGCGCAATCCGCATCCGCCGCAACTCGGCTGAATCTTCCGACATCCTTTTGAATCCACCCATGGCGATCAGCCGCTCGTCCAGCAAACCCAGCAGAAACTCGCCGCCGGAGCGCAGATAAACGTCATCAATGGCCATCAGATCCGCTTCATCCTGCTGCCGGGTCATGCCCAAAGCGAACCCCTCGATGGCGCTGCGATGCAACGCCAGCATCGGCTCCTGATATTCAAGGCGGTAGCGGATTAAGTTCATGGTGTTGTGCAGCGCGACTCAGCCATGACTGGCGAATGATGTCAATCCAGAGTTGCGCGTCGAAATCGGTTGTTTAAAAAAAGTTTGAGCCTTCTCACGCCCGCTCCTACGATTTTCCGATGGACAAACGGACTTTGACGCTCGGGCACTCGCCGGACCCGGATGACGCCTTCATGTTTTATGGATTGGCGAAGGAATTGATTCCGACGCACGGATTTCGCTTCGAGCACATTTTGCAGGACATCCAGACGCTGAACGAGCGCGCCACGCGCGGCGAACTGGACATCTCCGCCGTGAGCATTCACGCCTACGCCTATGTGAGCGATCAATATGCGCTGCTGCCCAGCGGCGCAAGCATGGGCGACGGCTATGGGCCGATGCTGGTGGCGAAAAAGAAATTTTTACGCGGGGAAATCGCGCGGAAAAAAATCGCCGTGCCAGGAAAGATGACGAGCGCGTTTTTGGCGTTGCAGCTTTGGCTGGGGAAACCGGCGAAGGATTTCAACATCGTCGTCGTTCCGTTCGACAAAATTTTTGAGACGGTGCGCTCCGGCGCGGCCGAAGTGGGATTGATTATTCACGAAGGCCAGTTGACGTATCAGAACGAAGGCCTGGTGGTCTGCGAGGATTTCGGCGTTTGGTGGGGAAGAGAAAACGAGGGCTTGCCGCTGCCGCTCGGAGGCAACGTGATTCACAAAAGATTCGCGCCGGACGTGCGCCGGCAGATTTCAGACGTTCTGACGGCGAGCATTCAGTTCAGCCTCGATCACCGTGCGGAAGCGGTGCAACACGCGCTGCAATATGCGCGGGACATGGGACGCGATTTGGCCGACAAATTCGTCGGCATGTATGTCAACCATTGGACCCTTGATTACGGCGACCGTGGGCGGGAATCCATCCGCCGCTTTCTCGGGCGGGCCTTCGAGCGCGGCCTGCTCCCGCACCGCCAGGAACTGGAATTCGTGCGATAACGATAACCCGCATTTGTGGGGTGTTTTACGTACAAAAATCCCTTTGACTCAATCATTTGGAGGAGTAGGGTAAAGTTCATTTTTCGGCACGATTGCCACCTCGCGCTGATCCCGCAAATGCGTGCCATGAAAGAGCAAAAGATAGAGAAGAAACAGAATTCGCACGGCCAACCGAAGGAGCCGGCTAAAAAGTCCGTCACGGTGCTGCATGTGGATGATGATCCCAATGACACCACCTTGTTGCAGGTGGCGTGTGCCAAAGCGGATGTCAATTTCGAGCTGCTGAATATTCACGACGCCAACGCGGTCATCGAATACTTGAGCAGCGCCGATCGACCGCATTGCGAATTGCCGGCGCTGGTGCTGTTGGACATGAAAATGCCGCGCGCAGCCGGCATGGAAGTCTTGAAATGGATTCGCAATCAATCCGCGCTAAAGCACCTGCCGGTTTTTGTGCTTTCGGGATCGGAAATGCATGAAGATATCCGGCAAGCCTACGAGGGCGGAGCGAATGGTTACCTCGTGAAGCCGCCGAATTTTGATTCCTTGGTGAAAATGGTGAGGGACATCCGCGCGCATCTGCCTGCGCCACCGCCCTCCCACCGGGCCGCCCATTCCTGCGCGTAACGCAATTTGTATCTTGTGCGCTTTTCATAGGCGCCGGCGGAAAGCTCCCAGGGTCCAAGCACCAAGATCCAGAGAAACTTCAAGCTCCAACATCCAACGGGGAAGGAAGCGCCACAGACTGCGATTGGAGCTTCGGATTTGGCGCTTCTCTGGACGCTTGGTGCTTGGAGCTTTTACCCTCCTCTAAAGCCGCTGGCTTTTTTGCAAAAGTGCCGTAGGTTGGCGGAGGCTTGTACGCTGCGCCGCGGCCAGGAGCAATCATGGGAGAAACCGCTTCACAGATTTTTCTTCAGCGCTTATCGCGGCGCGCCAGCATCGTTATCATTCTCATCGCGGGACTGGTTCTGCTGGGATGGTTTCTGCATGTGCCGGCGCTGAAAAGCGGGTCCTCGAAATTCATGTCGATGAATCCGTTCACTGCCGTGCTTTTCATCCTCATCGGCATTGCACTATGCCGGGCATCGCACAAAAGTAAAAAAACTGCGGATGCGGGCGTGCTGATTTGCGGTGCGATCGTGCTGTTGGGAGGCGCGGCGAAGGTGGTTGATGAATGCGTGTCCAGCATTGAGCTGAATTTCGATCAATGGTTGTTTCCCAGGGAGGTCAGCTTATACGGCCCGAACGAGATTGCCATGAACACGGCGATTTGCTTCGTCGCTTGCGCGCTGGGTCTCTTGCTGCTGGACGTGGAAACGCGGCGCGGTTTCCGCCCGGCACAGGTGTTCATCCTGCTCGTGGGGTCGATTGCGCTGCTGGTGTTGATCGGTTACGCCTATCACGTGCTGCCGCTCTACACACTGGGAAGCCGGGTGCCCATGGCGTTGAGTTCGGCGATTTGTTTCGAATTATTCAGCGTCACGGCGCTGTCCGCGCGGCCCGGACGCGGGCTGATGCAGGCGGTCACGAGCGACACGACCGGGGGGACCATGGCGCGGCGGCTGTTGCCGGCGGCGATTTTGATTCCGCTCATCCTGTGCGCGCTGCGCTTTTCCAGCGAGAAACACGGGTTTTTCGAAATCGAATCCGGCATTTCGCTGTATGCCTTCGCGAACATCGTGCTGTTTGCCGCCGTCATCTGGTGGAATGCAAAATTGCTTTTTCGCGCGGAACAGGCGCGGCTGAAGACGATGGACGAACTGAAGAGAACCTCGTCCGAACTGCAAAGTTCCAACGCTGAACTCCAGCAGTTCGCCTACGTGGCCTCGCACGATCTGACCGAGCCATTGAGAATGATCGCGAGTTATCTGGAACTTTTAAACCTCCACGCCAAGAAAAAGCTCGACGCGGAGGAACTGGAATTCATCGGCTATGCCGTGGATGGCGCGCGGCGGATGCAGGCGTTGATCCAGGACCTCCTGGCGTATGCGCGGGTGGACACGCGGGCGCGGGCGATGGCGCCGACCGATTGCGAGAACGCGCTCGCCACCGCCGTGGCGAATTTGAAAGTGGCCATCAAGGAAAGCCAGGCCGTGGTCGAACACGAGCCACTGCCGGTGGTGGACGGCGACGAGGTCCAATTGACGCAGGTGTTTCAGAACCTGATCGGGAACGCCATCAAGTTCCGCGGCGCCGCTCCGCCGAAGATTCACGTCGGCGCGCGGCGGGACGGCAACCGATGGATTTTTCACGTGCGGGACAACGGCATCGGCATCGATGCGAAAAATTTCGAGCGGATTTTCGTGCTGTTCCAACGGTTGCACACGCGGCAGGAATATCCCGGCACGGGCATGGGCCTGGCGATTTGCAAAAAAATCATCGAGCGTCACGGAGGCCGAATCTGGGTGGAATCCAAGCCGGGCGAAGGCACGACTTTTTTCTTCACCATTCCCGCGAAAGAAGAGGCGCACCCGTGAGCGAGATTTCAGGGGAGACAAATCTGCGCTACGGTAAGATGCGTCTGCCGATGAATCGGCCTTTCTCCTATATGGCGGAATCAACCCATTTGCGCAAAAACCGCGGAAAGGTACGCTCGCCCGATGATGACCCAAACCCATGAACGACAGGCACCGCAAAACCAGGCCGCTCCGTCGCGCATTCGTGCGCTGCTCATCGAGGACAATCCGGGCGACGCGCGCCTCATCGAAGTGATGCTCGCGGATGCCGGCGGTGACGAGTTCGAATTGCGGCATGTCGAGCGATTGGATATGGGCTTGCAGGAACTGGGCAACGGCGGCGTGGACGTGGTGCTTTCCGATTTATCCCTGCCGGACAGTCACGGCCTGGAATCCTTCATGAAGCTGCACGCGCGCGCGCCGCACGTGCCGATCATCGTGTTGAGCGGGTTGAATGACACGACCGTGGCTTTGAACGCCGTGCACGAGGGCGCGCAGGATTATTTGATCAAGGGCCAGGTGGATGGCCAGTTGCTCGCGCGCGCCATGCGATATGCCATCGAGCGGAAACGCATGTCCGAGCAACTGCATCATTACGCGGCGGAATTGCGCGAAAAAAACGCGCAATTGGAATCGGATTTCAACATGGCGCGCGAAATCCAGCAGATTTTTTTGCCGGACCAATATCCGACCTTCCCGCATTCCGTCGCGCCCGAGGACAGCCTGCTGCAATTTTCCCATCGCTACATTTCGGCGCAGGCGGTTGGCGGGGACTTTTTCGACATCTTTGCCATCACCGATTCGACCGCCGGCATTTTCATCTGCGACGTGATGGGCCACGGAATGAGAGCAGCGCTGATTACGGCCATCATGCGCGGGTTGATTGAAGAATTGATGCCGGTGGCCGCCGATGCGGGGCGTTTTTTGACGGAAATCAATCGCAGCTTGCGCGCCATTTTGCGGCGCACGCGGGAGCCGTTTCTGGCAACGGCTTTCTACGCGGTGGCGGACGCGGTGGCCGGCGAACTGCGGTTCTCCAATGCGGGCCACCCGAGCCCGTTCCTGTTGCAGAGGGATTTGAATCTGATTCGCGCGTTGAAGGATTGCGACTCGCGTCACGGACCGGCGCTGGGGTTGTTTGAGAAGACGGATTACCCCACTGGCCGCTGCCCGCTGCGGTCGAATGATTTGGTCTTTCTTTACACCGACGGCATTTACGAGGTGACCAACGCGGGCGGAGAGGAGTTTGGACAGGAACGGTTGCTGCAAGCGGTTCGGAAGCGGATCCATCTGCCGGCGGAGCAATTATTCGATGAATTGCTCGCGGAAGTGCAGGCCTTCTCGGGCAGCCGGGAATTCGAGGACGACGTGTGCCTGGTAAGCGCGGAATCCCGTCCGGCGCAGGCCCGCGAATAAATCAACGGGTGACGGCGCGCGCCACGTGCAGAGGCTTGTCGGGGACGGGCGCCACCACATCCGGATCGCCGCCCAGGAATTTCAGCGCCACATAGACATCCGTCAGGTCGTGGTCGTGAGCGAACTCAATCGCTTTCTGGGAGTGGAGGAAGTTGTGGGCCTCGGCGTGGTTCTTCGTCCACGCATCGACCGTCTGCAGGTATTGGAGTGTCCGCCTATCTTGCAACAGTATCTTCATAACCTCGCTACATCATTTAATTCTGCACTGCCATTTGGTTGATCCCAGTATCCTCCCGCGTTTCGGATATGCAATAAATTCATTGTCCGTTTCTATTCGTACGCGCGTTGCGCGGATAAGGGATGCCTCTCGGGGTTTCTCCGGGGCCAATGTTGCGGTGGAAATTGGCGAACTCGTGACGAATTGCGATCCCGCTTGGGGGCATGACCCCATGGAATCGTTTCATCGCGCGGGCAAAATTCAGGCACGGAGGAAAAGCTTATGAGAATTTCATGCTATGTTTTTTCCTGTGCGGTTCTGTTGACCGGCGTGGGATGCCGGTCGCGGCCGGTGAGCGCCTCAAATACTCCGCGCGTTTCCGAGGTCTCCCAGGCGGCAGGGCACGAGAACGGCAGCGTGAGGGAGGCGATAGTTGTCACGAACATCGCTCTTCCCAACATGCATTATCGCGTGGAGGTCATTCCCAACCAGCGCTTGACTCCCACTTCGCGCGAGGGCGACAAATCGCAACGGGTTTATTCCAGCAATATCATTGCCATATATGCGGAAACCAACACAGCGAATGCCGAAACCTCCCATCCTGCGCTGCCTCCCAAATAACAGAGCCGGCAATTTCCCAAAGAATGACTTTCAGTCAGATCCGCACGCGCGGCGAACCAAAAAATCAATACGATCGGTCGTTTCCTTGACGTCGAGCATTCTCCCGCCCGTCAAACGCAACCGGGTGAAGCCGTTGTTCTGGGCGTAAGCGATCAGTTGCGAAATCAGGACGGTGCCGTCGTTCAGTTCATTGATCTCAACCGGCGTCAAATGGACGCTGGGCGCCAGCCGCGTGTCTGCGATCATCTTCGCCATAAGCCCCGGTATTTTTTCTCCGCCGTACACAACTGGCAAGTAGGCCATTACCCCACAAATTGCGGAGCGCCGCGCTAACCTACCATTTCAAAAATCCCCAAACAAAGCCGGCCACGAGCAGCACGGCCACCATCCACCAAAACCAATGAATTCCGCGCGGAATGGGATTCTTTTTGCCTCCACCGAACTCGCGTTTGACGAATTCCTCATAGTCGAAATTCTCTTGCGGCAGATCAAGCCCGCCCGTGTGGGCCTCTTCGGACCAGCCGGTTTCCTCGTCCGCGCCGCATTCCGGACACGCGCGGGCGTTCCGAGGCACTTCCGCACCGCAACAGGGGCAATTCTCAGGAGCACGCATTTACGATTTACGATATACGATTTACGTGCGGCTGAACAGGTCCAGCCCATCAGCAATCGGCAATCGGCAATCGCAAATCATCAATCACCCTCCCACTCCCGCATAATCTTCATCCACCTTCAAATCCACGCCCATGAGAACGTAATCATGCGAAATGGCCTGCATGTCTTTCACATATTCTTCCAGGCGGACCAGGTTGCTGAAGCCGAGGAGGGCGAACATCTTGATGGCGGCTTCCTGTTCACCGATGAATTCGGCCTCCACACGTTCAAGACCGAGATTGCGCGCGATCTGCACGATTTCCTTCACCATCGCGCGAGCCAGGCCACGGCCCCGGTATTGCGGGAGCACGAGGACGCTTACGCGTCCAATGTGCCGTTTCCAGCCGCCGAGATGCTAGTGCAACGTGGCGTCGCCGACGATTTTTCCGTCCGCGAGCGCGAGCAGGGGAAGGTTCCGGCCCAGGTCAATCTTCTGGCACCAATCGCGAATCACGCTCTGGTCGGCCACGCGATGCTTGATGAACATGCGCTCTTCCTCCGGCACGGCTTTGAAGAACTCGTAAAATTTCTTTTCATCGTCCTTCTTCAATGGACGCAGCGTGCATTCGAAATCTTCCTTCAACAGAATTTTTTTGGGGAATTTTTGAAGTTCGAGATCCAGTGACATAGGATTCCTGTTCGATTGGCAGTAGTTTTTGCAGAGAACTTGCGGATGTCAACTCCGGCGCGTCAGTGCCGGAGAAGCTCCAAGCTGAGTGTTTGAAATTTCTCTGGAGCTTCCGTCAAAAAAGCCTCGGCGGTTCGCCGGCGATCCCATAGGCGTGTTCAAACAATTGTTCGTCCACGGTATTCGGATCAATGCTCCAGCGGCCGGCGAGCGACGAAATTTTTTCCACGTTGCTAATCGCGGTCTCGGACGACTCGAAGGTTTCATCCGGCGATTCCAGGTATTGAAAGCATTTCAAGCCAAATTCCGCTTCCACCCGCGTGAACGTGCCCTGGTTCCACAACGTCTTCCCCGCCCAGGCATAAGCGCGCGCCACCTTGCCGCCTTCAACCCGCACCCAGGCGTGGTGGCCGAGAACCCGATTGGCCTTGAAATACTGCACTTGCCCGAGCTTTTGGCTGAGATGCGTCAGGAACCGGAAACAGACATCCACGTCGTCCGCCGGGTCAGGCAGGCCTGAACCAATGATCAGGACCCAACCTTTGACCGGCGGCGCAATAAATAGCTTTTCGTCGCCCGCGAGACCTTCGGACCAGGTGCAGGGCTGGACGTTGTTCAAGCCGAGCGCGAGCTGGACGGCGTGCACATTGCGGCTGCGCACGGCCAGCCAGGTGCTCGGGCGTTTTAACAGGATGGGCGAGAGCGAAATCTCCTTGAAAATTTGGGCAAAGGGTTGTTCGGCCGCGAGTTGCTTGCGTCTCCAGCCCAGAATTAAAAGCGTGATGAACGTGCCCCCTACAACCGCGCTCATGAACAGGACCAGGAGCAGGGCTGGAATCAGGCTTCCAACGTTTCCCATGTCGCAACCTACTCGCCGCATCAAGTTGTTCAACTGGAAAATCACCCCATCTGTAATTTACGATTTTCGATCTGCGAGCGCGTGAACCTATTTTGGGGCGCGTAAATCGTAAATCGTAAATAGTTATTGCCCGCAACTCGCCGTCAACCAATCCAGATACCGCCCATTACCGCCGCTCAAGGGCAGCACCAGGAACTCGGGGGTGTCGTAGGGATGCTCGGAAACGATGAGCTTTTCGAGTTTGGCCAAGGATTTGGCCGTCGTTTTCAAAATCATCAGCACTTCCGCGCCGCGCTCGATTTTTCCCCGCCACCAGTAGAGCGATTCAATGCTCGGAACGAGATTGGCGCACGCGATGAGCCGCGCCTCCAGTGCCACGCGCGCCAGCCGCCGGGCGATTTTCAAATCCGGCGCAGTGACCAGGACGATGGTAAAACGGGCAGTGTTCATAGCGATTGAATTAAAGAACTGGGAAAGTTTTGGCTACTTCAAATTGTCAGGGCTGACGCATCAAAATGTAGCGCGGCCGTCTCGGCTGCGAGTTTCGGTGGCGTCTCGCCCCGAATTCTACGGCGAAATTCTGCATCCGCTCCGGCACCGGGACGGTGCCGAAACTCGCAGGCGAGGACGCCTGCGCTACAATTATTATACCCGCTTTCCTCGGTATAATGCCTTTTTTAAATTAGACGCGTCAGCCCTGTTCAAATTGTTTCTTGGCATGACACCGGGCCGCCCCCAAACTCTAAAAGAGCATGAAGGTTTGCATTTCAGCTTTTGAAATTGCCATATGTATAGCTGTCGCTTTGTTCGCCAGTGGCTGCTCCAAACATCCGCGGGCTCCGCTGTCCTCCAGCGCTTCCATCATCATTCAACCGCACGCCAGTGTCGGGCCGCTGCACCCGGGCATGACTGTGCAGCAGGTGATCGATGAAATCGGCGAGCCGGACAAAAAAACCGACGCCACGTTGGATTATTCCAACCTTGGATTTTCAATGATCTTCAAAGACGGTATCGTGCATTCGATTGTATTTGTCGATCCCACGGGTGAGGAGGGCGCCATCAAGAAAGCGTTCGCAGGACGAACGAAAGAAGGAATCGCGCTCAAATCGTCCCGCGAGGATGTCATCAAAATTTACGGCCAACCCGACAGAATAGATGCGAATCCGAAGGTATCAGGAGATGAAGTGCTCCGGTATCAGCGACTCGGCCTGGTGTTTTTCATCCACGACGGCAAGGTGGAGTGGATGGCGGTTAATTTCTAAGACGGCACACCAAAAAGAGGCTTCTTGCCCGTGGTGGCAGGGAGCATCGCTCCGCGCGCGCCGCAACACCGGCCCAACACGGCGCGCATCCCGCCAAGGCGGGATACCCTGCCAAAAAAGGTTTGGTCGAAGTGCAATCCCGGCGGCAGCCTTAAACAATGCTTTCGAATCGCGAAAGACATTATTAAGCTGCGCGCACGAGATGAGAATTCTGATTGCGACCATTACGGCGGGAGGCGGGCACATCGCGGCGGCAGCGGCTTTGGAGGAAGCCTGGCGCGCCTCACGTCCCAACGATGTTCTCGAACGCATCGACCTTCTGAAATTCTTTTCGCCGCTGCACCGCAAAATCCATTCGGACGGTTATCTCACGCTGGTCGAACGCGCGCCGGAATTGTGGGGAATGGTTTTTGCCAAAACGGATAATCCGAAAGTCGCGCGCACGCTGAATAAATTGAAACGCGCTTTCCCGAGCAACTCGCGTCATCGATTCGAGCGTCACGTAAAGCATTTCAAACCGGACGTCGTCCTCTGCACGCATTATCTGCCGCTGGAACTGCTGGGGCATCGGCGGAAGAAAAACGATTGTCCTGCGCCGATGACCGTGAGTGTCATCACGGACTTCGAAGCGCATGCGCTGTGGATGGATTCGTGCGTGGACCTTTACTGCGTGGCCGCGGAAGAAACCAAGGCGCGCCTCGTCGCGCGTGGCGCCAATGCGGATAACATCATCGCCACCGGCATTCCCATCGCCGCGAAATTTTCGTCCAAGGTGAACGCCAAAGCCGTGCGGAAACATTTTGGTCTGCGCGATGACCAGCGCGTGTTGCTGGTTTTGAGCGGCGGTTTCGGCATGGGCCCGGTTGCGAAAATTCTCGCGGAACTGGACAAGGTGCCGGCGGAATTCCAAACCGTGGTCGTCACCGGACGAAACGAGGAATTGCGCCGCGATTTGGCCGCTCAGGATCGCAAGCATCCCACGCACGTGCTGGGATTTGCCTCCAACATGCACGAATTGATGGCCGTGTCCGACCTGGTGATCACGAAACCCGGTGGATTGACCAGTTCCGAATCGCTCGCGATGGGCAAGCCGATTTTTATTTTGAATCCCATTCCCGGCCAGGAAGCGGCCAACAGCGATTTCCTGCTCGAACGCGGCGCGGCGGGCAAGGTGAATCGCGTGGAGGATTTGCCGTATCGCATCGAGCAATTGCTCGGCTCGAAAAAACTGGCGCAAATGGCCGCCGCCGCGAAGGCGCTGGGTCGGCCCAACGCCGCAAAAACTGTTTGCGAGCAAGTGCTGGCGCGGCTGAAATAGCGGCGCGGGCGTCTCGCCCGTGCGAACCGAAAATCATCGGCGAGATGCCCATATGAGTTGCTCGGCTTGCATGGCCGATCATACAGTGGCGATCGTAGATGTTAAAAGCGGCGGCCCTCTGGCGCTTTCGTCGTGGCGATATACGATTTACGAGTGGCAATCGATTCGCATACGCTCGTAAATCGCATATCGTAAATCGTAAATTGTAAATTGTTTGCGCGTGCCGAAAACCGATTACATCGAACTGCCCACAGGCGAAACCATTCCCATCCTCTACGAGGACCGTTCCGTGCTGGCCATTGACAAGCCGCGCGGCTGGATGCTGGTGCCGGCCTCATGGCAAAAAACCAGCCGCAATCTGCAAATGGCGCTCACGTCCTCCATTGCGAACCGCGATTTCTGGGCGCGCTCGCGCAACCTGAAATTTCTCCGCTTCGTTCACCGGCTGGATGCCGACACGACGGGCATTTTGCTGTTCGCCAAAAGTCTGGGCGCCGTGAACACCTTCGGCGATCTCTTCGAAAGCCGAAAAATGGAAAAAACCTATCTCGCCGTCGTGCACGGCGCGCCGAAGGAAAAAGAATGGACCTGCCGCTTGAACATCGGCCCGGACCCGGAGCAGCGCGGCAAAATGAAAGTGGACGCGCGCGCCGGCAAGGCCGCCGAAACCACGTTTCGCGTGCTCCAAACCGTCGGGAACACGACCTTAATAGAAGCGCGTCCATACACCGGCCGGACGCACCAAATTCGCGTGCATTTAGCTGCTGGAGGGCATGTCATTGTCGGCGACGAAATGTATGGCTCGCCGGCGCGCAAGGAATTGGGTTTGAGGGCGATTGGGTTGGAGTACAAAGACCCATTTACCCGGCGTCGCGTGCAAATTCGCGCGCGTGCCGAAGAATTCTGCCAAAAATATGGATTTAAAATCCCAGCGGCTGAGAAAAGCCAGCAGCCCCGTAGCGCAGCCGTCCCGGCTGCGAGTTCCGGTGGCGTCTCGCCGCCAGGAAAAACAAGGGGCGAAGACGCTCCTTAAACTCGCAGGCGAGACGCCTGCGCTACCTGGCGATGGAAAATTCTCAAGACAAAGTCATTGTTAGCGAAACCGATCTAGTGACGTTCAAATCCTCATCCATCCACGGCACTGGCGGTTTCGCTCGCATTGATATCGCGTCAGAAACGCCCATCATCGAATACGTCGGCGAAAAAATCTCCAAGCAGGAATCCCTCGCCCGCTGCGAGCAGCATAATGAATACATTTTCGCGTTGGACGATGAGCATGATTTGGACGGGAACGTCAGTTGGAACCCCGCGCGATTCCTAAATCACAGTTGCGAGCCGAATTGCGAAGCGCGATGGGAGGATGGCCGCATTTGGATCATTGCGATCCGCGATGTCAGGGCAGGGGAGGAGTTGACGTTTAATTACAATTACGATCTGGACGAGTATCATGAGTATCCCTGTCGCTGCGGCGCGCCAGGATGCGTTGGGTTTATCGTGGCGGAGGAATTCTTCGAGGAAGTGCGCCGCCGGCACCGGGGCGCCCTCCGGAAAAACACGGACTGAATCGTTATTGACGAGCGGCCGGAGTTTGTTACAAATAGCCGCAGTCAGTTGAAAGAAACAGTGTTGGTGTCAGAAGACAGACTGTCAGTGAACCTTAAACGACATTCAGCGATCCTGCCGGCGCAGTGCTCCACGCGGTTTTTTTAACGACACAATCAGCATTATGAATCCCACCCGGCTCTTCGTAGGCAACTTGTCCTATCAGACCATGGAAAATGATCTCCAGGATTATTTTTCCCAGGCTGGCGCGGTCAATTCCGTCAATCTCATGATGGATAAAATGACCGGCAAATCCCGCGGCTTCGCCTTCGTCGAATTCGCTTCGTCCGAAGACGCGAACAAGGCCATCGAGCAATTCCATAACAAGGAATTCCAAGGCCGCGCGTTGACGGTGAACATTGCCCGCCCGCGTGAAGAACGCCCACAGCAGCAACGCTGGGGCGGCGGCCAGCGTGATGGCGGCTACGAGCGCCGCGAACGCCATTAAGCCAGCGGAGTGTTTTTTGTCGGACTTGCGGGCATCATTGCCCGTGAGTCCGTTTTGTTTTTTTCGTCCGGTTTTTTGGAATAAGAGTTTGACAGTAATGGCCGTCAAACTATCTTGAAGCCTAGCTATGGCCGATATTCCTCCTTCCAATATTCCCGGCGCGCCGCAGGGTGCGTCACCCATGAAGAAATCCACCGGCAAGGTGCAGCCCAAAAAAGAAACGGTGCGCATCAATTTGCCGCCGAAGCCCTCCGCGGCTCCGACCATCAAACTGCCGACGCTTCCGCCCGGCGGACCGACCGGCGTGCCCACCATGGCGCCACCGGCGAGTGCCGCCGCGCCCGCGGCGCCGAAGCCCACGATTGCCGCTCCGGCTGCTCCCAAGGCCGCTACCGCTCCTCAACCGCGCCCGGCTGCTCCGGTAGCTCCCAGGCCGCAGACGTTGAGCCCGTTGGACCGATTCCTCGCCATCGCGGCGGGTGTTGCCGGAATCATTGCCGTGGGCAGCACGGTTTATCTGGCGTTCTTGTTCAAAGACACTGGGATGTAAGATTTAAGGATTTTCGCTATGGCCTCTCCGAATATCGTTGTTCTCACGCAGGATAATTTTGCTCAGGAAGTGTTGCAGTCCCTCACGCCCGTGCTGGTGGACTTTTGGGCCGAATGGTGCGGACCGTGCAAGATGATCTCTCCCATTTTGGGTGAGCTCGCCGACGAATACGAAGGCCGCGTCAAGATTGCCAAGGTCAACATCGACGAGCAACAGAGCCTGGCCGCCGAATACGGCATTCGCGCCATCCCCACGCTGCTCCTGTTCGACAAAGGCCAGGTCGCCGACCAGATCGTGGGCCTCAAAAGCAAGCGCGACCTCAAAGCCAGCTTCGATCGCGTTGCCGCCTAGCAGCTAATCGCCTTCGGGCGTTATGCCATTCATCGTCACGCCCCGTGAACTCAATCGCCGGGCGGACTTTTATCATCAGCTCCAGCAATTCACCTCGGCAGGGCTCGGCATCGTCCGTTCTCTCGAACAACTCAAGCGCAACGCCCCCTCGGGCGCTTATCGCCACGCCATTGACGCGTTGATGCTCCAAGTCGAACGCGGCCAACCGTTCGCCGCCTCCATGCGCGCCATCCCGGATTGGCTGCCGGACTTCGACATGACCCTCATTGAAGCCGGCGAACAAAGCGGGCGGCTGGATCGATGCTTCCGCATGCTGGGGGATTATTACGTCGAGCGCGCCAAGGTCGCCCGGCGCGTCATTAGCGGCCTGCTTTATCCCGCGTTTCTTCTGCACGTGCTGGCGGCCGTTTCCACGCTGGTATTGTACTTTTGGTATCCTCATTTATGCGTGCTGCCGATCCTGGCCTTGTTTTGTCTTTATGTCGCCACGTTCGTGCTCGTTTATGCCACGCAAAACAAGCACAGCGAATCCTGGCGCGGCAAAGTGGAATCGCTGCTGGGCAAAATTCCCATACTCGGAAAAGCGCGGAAGCACCTGGCGCTGGCAAGATTCTCCGCCGCGCTCGAGGCGCTCATCAGCGCCGGCGTCAGCATTATTGAGGCGTGGCAGATGGCCGCAAAAGCGAGCGGTTCGGTGGCCTTGCAACGGACCGTGGAATCGTGGGTGCCGGCCCTGCGCGCCGGCCGCACGCCGGGTGAACTGGTCCAGGAATCGCGGATATTTCCCGATATTTTCACCGGCCAATACGTCGCCGGCGAGGTCAGCGGCAAGCTGGATGAAACCCTCGGACGCCTCGCCACTTACTATCAGGAAGACGGCAGCCAGAAAGTTCAACTGCTCGCCCAATGGGTTCCCATCGGCATTTATCTGCTCACGCTCATCGGCGGCGGCGCTTTTGTGATTTGGTTTTGGGTCAACTACTACAACAAGCTCTGGCAGCAGCTTGGGATTTAGGATTTGCGATTTACGATCCTCGATTTACGAGCGTTTGGGAAAAGCTTGAAAGCAAAGCGCCAGAGGGCTGGCGCACTCCGGGACGCTTCGCGAGTTCAGGAGCAACAAATTTCGCGCCAGCGTCCCGGACTGCGGCGGCCCTCCGCCGCTTTTGTCTGGAAACCCGCCGTGGTCGGACGAGTGGACGCAAATGATTCGTGTTTATTCGTGTTCATTCGTGGTTGTGATTTTAAACCGCAGACCAGCTCGTAAATCGTAAATCCAACAGGATTCCAGCTTGCACTCATGGCGTGGCCCAATACTTTCCCTGCATGACATTGCCAGAAATTTTTTCCGACGAACGCCTCCGCCGCAGCGAGTTTCCTGTCGCCGAGAAAAAAATCTTCCTCGCGCACGCCGGTGTGTGTCCATTGCCTCGGCGCGTCGCTGAGGCGGTCTCCAGCTACGTGCGGGAAGCGACCACGGGCGACCAGGAACGATTCGTTTACCCGCAAATTTTGACTGACGGCCGCAAGCTCGTCGCGCAGTTGCTCACCTGCCAGCCGGAAGAAGTCGCCTTTGTCGGGCCGACGTCGCTCGCGCTGAGTGTCATTGCCAGCGGTCTGAAATTTCGCCGCGGAGACAACATCCTCGTTTATTTCGATGATTATCCTTCCAACGTGTATCCGTGGATGGCGCTGGCGGAGCAGGGGGTGCAGGTGCGGCTGATGAACGCCAAATCCTTGGGCATGATCCGCCCGATGGACGTCATGGGCCAGGTGGATGAAAACACGCGGCTCGTTGCGCTCGCCTCATGCCATTTCATCAGCGGCTGGCGCATCGATATGCGGAAGATTGGAAAATATCTACGCGAGCGCGGCATTTTATTTTGCGTGGATGCGATTCAAACGATTGGCGCGTTTCCGACCAACACGGAGTATGTGGATTTCATGGCCGGTGATGCGCACAAATGGATGCTCGGCCCGTGCGGCGCGGGCGTCATGTTCGTGCGGCGCGAGGTGCAGGAGAAATTAAACCCGCCCATCTATGGCTGGCACAACGTGAACAACCCGAATTTCGTCGCGCAGGAGCGGATTGAATTCCGCAATGATTCGCGGAAATACGAAGCCGGCACGCACAATCTGGCCGGGCTGGTCGGCCTGCTGGCGGGGCTGAAATTGATTCAAGAGGTCGGCGTGGAAAACATCGGCCGCGAATTGCTGCGCAAGCGCGGCCTGCTCGTGCCCGCGCTTCAGGCCAAGGGTTATACCGTCCTGAGCGCCGACGCGCCGACGGAAAGCACCAGCGGCATCGTGACCTTTTTCAAACCGGGCCAGGATCCTTCCGCCACTCACCAAAAATTGACGCAAGCGAACATCATCGCGACGCTGCGCACCGATCGCACCGGGCAGAATTATATCCGCTTCTCCCCGCATTTTTACAACACGGACGCGGAATTGAACCGCGCGTTGGAATTGGTGTAAACGGTAGGGCGCGTCGCTCCGCGCGCGCCGGTGAAATTGCGCGAAAGAACGCAAAGATCGCAAAGAACTTGTTCACTTTTGCGTCTGCGTTCTTTTGCGGCCATCATTCTTTTTGAACGGCTTCAAAGATTTGCGGCGCGCACGGAGTGGCGCGTTCTTCGAACCGTGCGTTGGATTCTCACTTTGCCCGCAGCAGCAGCACTGGCACGCTGACATTATGCTGCACGCGATTGGCGGTGGTTCCGAAAAATAAATCCGCGAAAAACCGGTGCCCATGCGTGCTCATGGCCACCAGGTCGCAGCCTTTTTGTTTCACCCACTTCACGATTTCCGTTGAAGGATCGCCGAAAGCCAGATCGGCCTCGGCTGTGATGCCTTCCGCGAGAAATTCCGCGCGGACCTTTTCCAAATATGCCTTGTCTTCGCTGATTTCGCGGCTGACGGCATCGCTTCCGTAGGTGCGCGCAGCCCAGCCATCGGCCACATGCAATAAAACCACGCGGCTGGACGCGAACTTCGCCAGCGGCTTCACGTGCTCGATAATCGCACGATCCGTCGGCGTGCCGTCCAGCGTCAGCAGAATGGTTTTGTACATGTTCAGCCCTTCTATTGGCCTGCGATCGCGTTCCAGGCCGACTTCAGTGTTTCGGGCAATCCGTAAAGATCCATGGCCGTAATGAAAATGGCGCTGCTCCATCCCGCGATCAGCAGAAACCAGCCCAGCTTCCACGCGCCCATTCTTTTGCGGGAACTCGTGAAATGCAACAGCGGAAACATCGCGAACGGCAATTGCAGCGCCAGCACCACCTGGCTCAACGTGAGCAAATCATTGATGCTGCCATCGCCGCGGATGCCAATGAGCAATATGGCCGGAATGACGGCGACGGCGCGCGTGATCATGCGCCGCATCCACGGCCGCATGCGCCAATGCATGAAGCCTTCCATGACCACCTGGCCCGCCAGCGTGCCGGTGATGGTGCTGCTTTGCCCGCTCGCGAGCAACGCCACCACAAATAAAGCGCTCCCCAGCGCGGTTCCCAACAGCGGCGCCAGCGTCAGGTAGGCGATGCGAATCCAATCACTGTCCGCGCTGAACGTCACCACCGTGCCCCCGGCAGTCGTCACGCTCGTCTTTCCATAAAACACCAGCGCCGCCAGCACCACGATGGCCGCGTTCACAAAAAATGCGATCGCCAGGGCCACGACGGAATCAATGGTGTTGAATCGAATCGCGCCGCGGATGGAGGCCCGGTCCTTTTGAAACTTGCGGCTCTGGACCAGCGCTGAATGCAGGTAAAGATTGTGCGGCATCACCGTCGCCCCAATGATTCCGATGGCCACAAACATCATGCCCGGCTGGTTCAGCCGCGGCGTGAAAATTGCGCGCCCCATTTCCAGCAGTTCCGGCCGTGTTTGCGGCAGCACGAAAATTTCGATGAGATAACAGACCGAAATCGTGGCCACCAACACGACCACCACGGCCTCGATTGCGCGCATCCCGAATCGCTGCAAGCCGAGCAGCAGCAGCACATCCAGCGCCGTGATCATCACGGCCCACAGCAGGGGAATGTGAAACATGAGATTGAGCGCCACCGCGCTGCCGAGCACTTCGGCCAGGTCGCACGCGGCAATGGCCGTTTCGCACAACAGCCAGTTCGGCCAGCGCGTCCAGCGCGGATACCAATCGCGGCAGCACTGGGCCAGATCTTTTCCCGCCACCACACCCAGCCGCGCGGCGATGATTTGCATAAAAATCGCCATCACGCTCGCGAGGGCGACCACCCACAGCAATCCATACTTGAACCGCGCGCCGGCGGCCAAAGATGTTCCCCAATTTCCTGGATCCATGTAGCCGACACTCACGAGAATGGCCGGGCCTACGAACGCCCTCCATTGCCTCCAGAAGCCGGTCCGGTAACCGGGCACCTCCACGCTGCCATGCAGGCCCTCCAGGGAGAGAGGGTTGGCATGCTCCGTCGGAAGCGATTTCGCCTCCGCTGCGGGCTCGTTCGGCGGCTGTTGGGAAGAGTCCATCGTCAGCGGAAACCGCGGCTTTTTGCCGACTTTAGTATGCATTCAAATCGTCGCATCAAACCTATGAATTCATTGGAAACCTGACACATTTTTAGTTTAGGTCAACTAGAAAAGTTAGTTATGTCTAACTCTCTGTGTATATGGCGCAAGGTTTGCACTGGCACAGATGCTATCCGGAACCTTCGCTTGGGGAAATTATCAGCTACAATCGGCTTTCGAATCGCAGCACGCGCGGAGAAGTGTTTTAGGCGGGGATCACGAAAACGGACTTATGTCCGATACTCTCATCGAGCGTCGCCAACTTCAGCCCGTGTTTGGTCGCCAGGCTCGCAAGGTAAAAATCGGTGAACTTCGCGCCGGTCGATGGCTCATCCATTTCCAAAGCTTCAATGTCGCACGGGACGAATGCCGGTTTTCGAGCATTCTTCCAGTCGCGCAACATCCTCTTCGCGTCGGCAACTGTCGCGCCAAAACTCGGTTGGGTGGAGATCCGCAAAAAGCCTAATTCCGTGATTGGACAGAGTGCCAGCTTTGCGCTGTCCTGCCACCGGGTAACGCGCTCATTGTGGACATGCCGGTCCCACAGCAGCGCGATCAGGGTGGGAAACGTCGAGCAAATAGCTCATGGAAATTCATCCAGAGCTTTCCTGACCTCTGCCTGGGTGATCGGATGATCGCCCACGGCCACGGTATAGCCGTGCTTTTTGACCAGGCGAGGACGGGCAGCCTGGACTTCCTTGGGCACCATCTCCACGAGCACAATTCGGTTGCCATCCGTTTCAGCTAAATAATCGGTATTGGGCTTCAGCATGTCCCGCCCATAAAGGCGAGCGCGATCATCCGTTCTTAGTTTCATATGGGGAGGTTCCCGCAACGGCACCGCATTTTCAAACCACAAACCCGGACATCGGACGGAGGGTGCAGGCAATTTCACGCGGTGCGGATTATAAATCCGCGATACGGTAGATTAAAAATCGGATTAAAATTCTGCGCTACATCAAAATGCGTCTGCCCTGATCCTAAATCTCCACCTGATTGTGTTTCCAGTCTTTGAGCGATAGGATGTGTCATGCGACCAACGGACATTCAGCAGATCGGCGGCGAATTGGCGGTGAAGTGGGAGGATGGCGCCGAAACCTTTATATCACTCGAACAATTGCGTCGGCATTGCCCCTGCGCCGGATGCAAGGGCGAAATGGACATCATGGGCAATGTCTACAAAAACCCGCCGCAACCGCTCTCGCCGAAAGCGTTCACGCTGGTGCGCATCATGAATATCGGCGGTTACGCAGTGCAACCGGTCTGGGCGGATGGTCATTCCACGGGCATTTATTCGTTCGAATATCTGAAACGGGTGGGGGAATTGTTTTCCGGGAAATAAGAGCCCATATCAAAAAAAACACCATCCGCCGGAGCGAATGGTGTCGGTGGACCAAGGATAAATCAAGGAGCGCTGAACGGGGTCAGTCTCGCGTTGAACTGAACGATGGATGATTGCGCGCTGCCGATTCCGATGGTGTCGCTGCCAATCACCTTCGAAGTGTTAATGAATTTTCCAACGGTGGCCCGCAGATTATCGGGTCCCGAGCCCTCGATGCCCGGAATCTCGTCGAAGACAAAAGCAATTCTCCTTTGCTGCGAGATCAGGCAGAAGCTGTTGGTGAAATTGTAGGAGTAGGATGGCCCTTGCCCATTCAACCCGAAGTAATTGGGAATAGCCGTGTCCGAAAGGAAGAATTGCTCCTGGGTCTGCGCTCCATCGGCTCTCTGGGTGGCAGTCCAAAAGAATCCATCCACCGGCAGGGCGGTGTTGACCGGCTGCAACGGCACGCCGGTGATCGTAAACTTGCCGGCGGGACCCGAGGCCAGCATGGTTAACCGGTTCCCGTGCACCTTGCCGACGAAACTGATGTTCTGATTGACTCCAATGGTGCTGACGAAGAAATTGTTGTTCGTAAACGTCAGGTTCGTGACGCCCACTTCGCCATCCGATGCCGGACCCCAGAGTATATTCGTGGCAAAGACCGGGTTCGTGAAGCAGAACTGGACCTGTTGATTAAAAACGCCTCCGTTGGTGAGGGGAACTGTCAAAACTTCATCGACGCAGGTCTCGAGGAAATTGGTCACCACGCCGGAGGCATTCAAAACAATGAAGAACGACCCGACGACCTGGCCTTTGCTGTTGAAAAACCAGGTGCCGCGATGCCCGCGGCTGTCCGCGAGCCAGTCGCCAGGGCCGCCGTTATCGGCCACCTCACCGGCGCCGCCATCGATGAAGCCGCCGCCGAAGATGTTGGTGACACTGGTGAAGTCCGCGCCCGAGCCGCGCGTTCCGGTGCCGCCGCCGCCGGGGCGGCCGTCGGAACCCGACTTGAATCCTTTATGCCCCGCCTGGGCGAGGATGCCTTCAAAAGTGGGCAGGCCGGTAACGGGGTCGATGTCCGCGGTGAAGTTCAGGAACAGGATCCCATTTTGTCCGTTGCCGTTCATAAGACAGTCCCATTGGCCAACCGGCGAGGTCGGCTGAGCAGCAAGGACAGGGGCGGTTTGCGCCAGCAGAGCCGCGGCCGCGAGGCCGAGGCAGCGGGCGGAGTTTGCGAGGAATGTTTTCATATTAAAACGCATGAATAATGTCCCTGAATTGATTATTCCTCGGACACAGCGGCGCTGCCGTGAATCACCGCGTGCCAATCCGCCGGCTTGCCGCTATCCCAGGCCGACCAGGCTTTCCCTTCGGTCGATTGCATTGGCGTTTGGAGGAAGGTGCTCTTGGTCGGTTGGAAATCCGAATCCTGCACAATCGTGGGCGTGATGAACACCAGCAGGTTGTTCTTCTGGCGCGATTTGCTGTCGCTGCGGAACGCATTGCCGAGGCCGGGGATGTCTCCCAGGATCGGCACCTTGGTGTTCGCAGTGCGAATATCGTCCTGAACGAGGCCGCCGAGCACGAGCGTGTGTCCGCTCGGGATCATGACCTGCGTTTGAATTTTGCGAATGTCATACTCGTCCGCCTGCGAAGTCTGGCCATTGATGACCTTGGTCACGGTGTCAAACACGCGGGACACTTCCGGCTGCACGTTGAGGTTGACGTAGTTGTTGGCCGAAATGCGCGGCGTCACGTGAAGAATGATACCGAGGTTCGTGTAAGTGATCGACGAACCACCGGTCGTATTAGCCGTGCCGGCAGTGACGTTGATGATCGGCGTGGCGCGCGTGACTTCCAGCGAAGCCGTCTCGTTGTCGAGCGTCACGGTGCGGGGAGCGGAAATCACTCTGGCGTCGGAATTTTGATTCAGGAATGAAAACACCGCGTTCACACCATCCGCATCCAGAAACGCGGTGGCCGGATTGAAGCCCCTGGCCGTGTCGAACATCAGCTTCGGAAATTGGCTGGCGAGCGGCGGATTCGCGCTTTCCGTGGGGACCGGCGCCAATTGCAGGTTGTTTCCGAAGGCCAGATGCTGCGCCTGCAAGGTGCCGCTCCAGTCCAGGCCTTTTACCGTGCTCGGATTCATCGAGGTTTCCAGAAGGCGCGCTTCGATCAACACCTGCCGCGTCGGCGTGTCCAGGCTTTCGACCATTTTGTCAACGGCTTCCAATTCCTTCTCCGTCGCAAGGACCACCAATTGGCTCGTGCGAACATCGCCCATCACCCGGCTGCGCTTGTCCGTCAACGCGGTGGTGACCGCCACGACCATATTGCTGGTGCTGGCATATTTGAGCTGAATGATTTTATTCTCAAGCGGTTCCGGAGCGGCTGGATCGCGGACAGTGATGCGGGCAATTTTTGTCTTGGGATCTTCCACCAACTGGAGGCTGTAAGTCGTGAGCAGGGTGGTCAGGGCCTGTTCGGCTGTCACGTTTTCCCAACGGATAGAAATATTCGGGACAGTCACCCGGCCGTCGGCTCCGGGCGGGCCAAAGCTCACCTTGGGATCCAGGATGTAATTCAATCCGGCCTGGCGCGCGAGATTCTTGATCGCGTCCGTCAGCGGCACTTCATCCATGACAATGGTCGGTATGACCACCGCGGCGGGCTCGACATTCGTCGTCGCCTCGGGCGTGGCGGCGGCGGTGTTGTCCGCCGTCGCGGGCGCGGCGTTGGTATCAGCCGCGGCCGGAGCAGCAGCAGTGGCCGCCGGCGCATTGGTGTCGGCGGCGACGGAATTTGTCGTCACTGTCACATTCTCTGTGGCTGGCGCAGTGGCGGTGGTATCCGCCGTGCCAGTCGTGGCCGCCGGCGCGCTGTTGGTTGCGAGCATCACGCCGTTGGATGAGACATCGACGGGCGCGTAGACCGGCCCGTTGTTCGAGGCAGCGGCATCTTGCGCGCGGAGCGTGACCGCTCCCACGGCGATCAGCCCAAGGACCGCCAGGCCGCAAGTTGAAATAGTTTTCAGATAACTGGTTTTCATTCGTTTTAATTTGTCTGAGTTAGACCGGCACATTTCGCTCCCATTTCAGCAGCCTCGGTGCCAACCCGATAAAGTAAAGTGACCGAAATTTTGTGTTTCAATTTTCAGGCAGAGCTTGTCCAGCAATAAGACGAGCCGGAGTTGGAATATCCCTTTTTGTCGCATTTGCGCCCGTGGCGGATTAGAAATCCGAGCGCAAATGCAGTTCCTGGCGCTGGCCGGAAACTTCGATAATCGCGGAATTGGTCGTGATGTCCACACAATGGACTAACAGCCGCCCGCAGTCGGTAACTATTTCCGCATCTTCACCGCGAGCCATCGTGCGTCCATTGATCATGGCCAGGGGATTCGAAGGCGCGCCGGAAAGTCCCTTCAACGTCAGGCACCCGATCGAGGACGGGTGATTGTTGGTGGCGGGGGCGGCGGCGGTTTCAACCTGGATGATTCGACTGGGGAAAAAGGGATCCCGCGCCTGGCCGGCAACCGTTGGAATGGAAAAAACGGATTTGGGAATGGCATTTGTTGGCACCGCGGGCGTCGCCGGCGCTTTGGTGGCGGGGGCGGAATGCATCGCCATCGTGCCCAGCGCCAGGGCCGCGCCGAAACACACTAAAATGCCGGGAGTACGCAGATTTTTCATCGGGAATTGGCTGGACCCGCCGCGCCGGAGGCCACCAGCGAAACAATGTCCATTTTGAAGGTCAGCTTTTCTTTAGATTCGGACGCAGGGCCGCCCGCGGGCGTCAACTCGAGATTGAGCACGCGCGAGGCTGAGTATTGATTTTCAAAATCCGCGATGAATTGTCCGATGTCCTCGTAATAGCCGGTTCCGGAAATCGAAATCTTCACCTGCTTGTACGGAAACTTGGGAAGCAAATCCACGTCCGTCACCGAGCTGGCCGGGCTGAATTGCGGGATGTCCAGCTTGTAGCGCAATTTGAATTTCCGGATGGTGTTCACCAGCGACGCGTACAAATCACCCGAAGCCATGTCCTGTTCCTGGTCCGCCAGCAAGGCGTCAACCGCGCTCTTCTGCGCGTCCACGGTTTTGGTGTCCTTGATCTTTTCGCGCATGTCCAGCGCTTTATTCTGCTTGGCCACCTTGTCCGCCCGCAGCGCCTGCAGGCCGTCCTTTTGCGCGCGGATCAGCAAAAACCAAATCGCGGCCAGCACTGCCAGGGTGAGAACGGCCACCAGGATCAATTGATCGCGTTTCTGTTTGCTGAGTCGTTTCATCGCGTTTTCTCCGGAAGATGGGCCTCGAGTGTGAACGTCGTAAACGTCTGGCCGTTCGGGTCCGTCTGGGGCGCGCCGATGGAGGTGAGCCGGAAACCATTCGTTTTCGCGAGCAGAGTTTCAAAATAGTGCGCCCCCGAAAGCGCGTTCTGGAAGCGCGTGGTGGCCTCGCCGTTCGGGCTGGTGTCGGTGGCATTGAGCGTCAGGACAATTTGCTCCGTGACCGTCGCGGGCCGGGGAGGTCGTTTGTCCTGCGAATCGTTGGGCTTGAATTCCTCGTGAAGTATATAGGTCTGGCTCACCTTCAAACGCGTCATCTGCACGCGATCCACCACCGTTCGTTGCAGCACATCGAGCAGGTTGCCATTCAGAAAACGGTTCGTGGCCAGCATGTGAATGGCGCGGAGCCGGTTGCGGCCGTCGGCGAGTTTCTTCTCGTCGTTGATAATCGCCGCGTAGGCGTTCGTTTGTGAATTGATGGTGGCCTCAACGCCGGTGATTTCGCCTTTGACGACGATGGCCTGAAACATCAGCGTGCTGCTCCACACGAACATCGCGAGGACGAGCACCAGGCCCGCGAGCACCGCCCGCTTGACGGGGTCGCGGCGGCGCAACGCCTCGATCGCCTGATCTTCCGCATATAAATTAAGACGTATGGGCATAATCAAATGACTGCGAGCGCGGCCCCGATGGCAACGCTCAGTTGTGGCGCGATGTGTTCAAATTCGCCGGCCTGCTGGGGCGGCAATTGCAATTCGAAAGCGGCCGCGGGATTCCAGGACTTGCATTCCACGGACATCTCGCTCTGCAGGATTTGCAGCATCAGTTCCGAGCGGGCCGAAGCGCCGGAAACGAACACCTGCGACACCGTTTTTTCCTGTTGATGTTCAAAAAAGTCGATCGACGCGCGCAACTCCCGGCCGAGCGGCATCATCAGGCTTTCCAATTGCGCCTGCACTTCCGTGGGCATGCCCACCTTGATGCCTTCCGCCTCGGCATAGCTGACGTTCATCGCTTCCGCCAGCCCGGCGGTGAGGCGGTCGCCGCCAATGCTGACCACGCGGTTCAAAATCAATTCGCCCTGCTGCAAAACGGAAATGGACGAGGATTTGAAGCCGATATCCACCAGCGCAACGTTGTTTTGCGAGAAGACATCCGGCATCGCCAGCTCCAGCGCGTTCACCGGGCCGATGACTCCCGGCACGATGGCGTCCGTTCCGAGCCCCGCGCGTTTGAGGCCGTCCTGCAATTCATCAATGAATTGCCGTTTGGCGCCGGCCACCAGCACTTTGCTCTTCGGAACCGCGCCGGTCGTTTTGCCCCCGTTTGCGGTCTGGTTCAGACTGGCGCTGAAGATGTGGCAATCAAAAACGTAGCCCTGCAGTTCTTGCTGGAGATAGGTCTTGGAATTGATTTTCAGGATCTGCCGCATGTCATCCACCGGCATCATCGGCATTTCCGCGTGGCGCATCAAAGAATCGCCCACGCTCACGGCCAGCGTCACCGAGCGCGACTTCAACCCGAGCGCCTGGCAGACATTCTTCAAATGTTCGCCCAGCATTTCCGGTGAAAGCGACTTCTCGTAAACCGGCGCGTCGAGCAGGGCAAAGGAGGAAAGCACGAAGCCCGAGCCTTTGCGCTGGATCTGAACGGCTTTGGTCGTGCGCCCGCCGAGATCGACGGAGACCGTCTGGTCCTTCAATTTCGCACCGTTGAAAAATGGCAATGCCATGGCTCGTCAAATAATTTTTTATGCGGCAGGATATTTTCCGGCCGCTCACAAACGAGCGGCCCGATGTTCCTTTTATCAGGAACCCGCCGGTCAACGGTAACGATGAAAAGCAACAGACAGGCCAAACGGCTGCGAAAGCCGTTTTCTGTTGAAATCCGGGGAGGTTGTTTCATTTGCGATCAATGAACGCGCTCCATCTGTCTCAGCACAAGGCAGCGCATTGCCTTGTTAACACAACAAAATCAACGCTTCGCATTTTTGGCAGCGCGTCTTTTTTTGCGCCCGATGGACTGAGGCGGCTATTTTTATAATTCGGCTCAACCCGAAATAATTGTCTGCGGACTGGGCAAGCTTCGCTCCCACGTTCCGGACCACGGCAGCTTTTGCCGTGTCGATTTCAGTGCGGGCGCAACCCGTCAATGGAGCGCATTTCAGTTTATAGACAGCGCCAGAACTCAGGAATAGCGCGGAGCAGCGTCAGAAGTCAGCATGCGGCGCGAGTCGTGGGAACCGGCGGGAAATTCCCGAGCCAGGATGGGGTGAAAGAAAAATGGGTTCTCATCACTCGTCGCCGTTATCCATGAATCCATTCATCCAACCATCCACTCAATTCTCCATCCTACATCTCGTCTAATGGCAATGCGGGATCGATGTGACGAAGGCTTTACGCGAATTTCGCTAATTCGCGCCAATTCGTGAAATTCGCGTAAACCCTCATGTTGCCATCGCCGTTTAAACCGGTTGGCCCGCGTCCCGCACCGGGGCGGTATTGCCTCGTCGTTGGACAAGAAATCGCGCTTTTGAACCCAAACCCGCGTTTTGGCGCTCAAAAACCTTCGAAAAATCACCCGGCATGAAGGCTGCTGAAGAACATCAAAACAGGCATTCGTTTTTCATGAAAATCGGTATTTTTAACCAGGCCCGGCGCCAGTGCGCGGCCACGCTGGCCGAGGTGATGGTGGCAGTGGCAGTGCTGGCGATTTTGCTGGTTTCGCTCTTCGCCGGTTTCAGTTTCGGATTCGGGGTTGTCCGGGCCACGCGCGAAGACTTGCGCGCCACGCAGATTCTCACTCAGAAGATCGAGGGCATTCGCCTGTGCACCTATCATCAATTGACCAACCAATGTCCGAGCAGCTTCACCGAAACCTACGCCACCATGGGCAGCTCAAAAGGCGTCACGTATTACGGCACCATTTCGCAAACCAATAACGCCAACCTTCCGTCCGCTTATCAGAATACTGTCAGGCTCATTACCGTGACGGTGACCTGGACAACCTCCAAGGGCGACGGTTCGACCGTGACTCACACCCGTTCGATGCAAACCCAATCCGCGTTTTACGGGCTGCAGAACTATCTCTACGGCGACTTCAATCGGATATGAAGCTGAATGATCATCCTCTTTGTTCGACCGGGAGAAGCGCGCGCGGCTTTACCCTGATGGAAATCCTGGTGGCCAGCGCCCTCGGGACCGTCGTCGTCGCCATTATTCTCGCCGCTTTCAATTACTCGGGCACCAGTTTCTCCGCGATGGGAAACTACGAGGACTTGGACCGCGCCAGCCGCGGGGCCCTGGATGTGTTAAGCCGCGAAATCCGCAACTCCAGCGCCGTCATTTCGGCGACCGCCGACGTTCTGACACTGACCAACGCCACACAACAGAAGATTATCACTCTGACGTACGATCCCACTGGCCGCACGCTCACACTGTCAAAAACCGGCCAGGCAGACGACACGTTGCTGACGCAATGTGATCAGTGGACTTATTCGCTCTACAGCCGGGTGCCGTACCTGACCAGCACCAATATTTTGTTTTACGGCGCCACCAATGGCGCCGGCGCCACCGATGTCACCATGTGCAAGCTCATCAATATGAATTGGAAATGTTCGCGCACCATTTTTGGATCCAAACGAAACACCGAGAGCATTCAAACGGCGCAGCTCGTTCTTCGCGATAAGGTGAAGTAGGAGCCGCGCGGCAGATAGGAGTTGTCATATGAAAATCACTGTTCGCCAAAATCCAGACATTGACGGCAATGTTCTTTTCGTCGCCTTGATTTTGGCCCTCGTCATGGGCCTCACGCTCGGCAGCTATTTGACCCTCATTGCCGGCCAGGAACAATCCGTTTCGCGTTCGCAGCGCTGGAACAGTGCCATCGATGTCGCCGAAGCCGGCATCGAGGAAGGGCTTGCCCAGGTCAATGCCTCACCGGTGGACTTTTCCCTGAACGGCTGGACTGCATCGGGAAGCACTTACGGCCCGCAAATACGTACCCTGACCAATGGCAGCTACAGCGTCATCATCCAGGGCGGTACCACGCCCACCATTTATGCCACCGGCACCGTCACTGCTCCGATCACCGGGACCAAAATTCAACGGACGGTTCGCGTAACTACTACCGTCATTCCGTTGTTCAATGTGGCGCTCGGGGCCGTTGGCAGCATCAACATGAACGGCAACAGCATGGCCACGGATAGTTGGAACTCCTTGTCCAACAATTTGAGTAACAATGGTGTATATACGTCGACTAAAGTCAGCACCAATGGCGACGTCGCCAGCCAGCAGGGCATCGTGAATGTCGGCAATCACACGATTGACGGAAACTTATACCTTGGCCCGGCGGCAACTTATATCAGCAGCACGAACGACGTCATGGGCACTATCGACAAAAACTACAATGTGAATTTTCCGGACGTCGTCTTGCCTTCAAGCGCTGCCACAGCCCTCCCAGCTCCTGTCATCGGCGGTAATTACGTTCTCTCTGCGAATATTGCATATTATATCAACGGCGGCATGGGTAATAAACCTATTGTCGTCTCCGCAGGCCTGACCAACGTGACTCTATTCGTCTATATAGAAAACTTCACCCCGAGCAGTATCGACCTGATGGGCGGCATGACGAACGCATCCACCCTCACACTGTACGACGCTCCACCTTCCGCGGGCGGCACCGCTACCATGGCCAGCGGCAATAATACGGGAGGCGCGATTGGCGCCAGACCCATCAATTTCATCTTCTACGGAACGGCGAATCTTGCCTCCATTGACATGAGCGGCACCTCGCAATTTATCGGCGCCATTTACGCGCCACAATCCACTTTGGCTTTGGACGGCGGCGGCGGTGCTCCGAACGTGCAGGGAGCAATCATCGTGGGCAACGCGAGCTTGAACGGCCATTACGATGTTCATTACGATGAGGCCCTGGCCCAATTCGGCCCGGCCAAAGGCTTCGTGGCCAACTCCTGGCAGGAATTGTGATACTTGTAGCGGCGGTCTGTGAGCGCCGCTGATTTTTGGGCGACCGCCGCTGAATTTTTTACGCCAATTGCTTCGCCCTGACCTGGACTTCATTCAGGAAAACCTGCAATAACTGCGTCGTTCGCCCGCGCCACATTGCGCCGATGACCACGGCCGGAAACCCGGGCAGCGGCAGCGCCTGCACATTCTCCGGCATTTTCTTTTTCGGAATCGCCACCGAAACCCCGATGCCGAGTCCGTTGGCTACATAAGTCTCGACCAAATCCGCCGAGCTGGCTTCGATGCTTGGAAACCAATCCACGCCCAGTTCCGCAAGCTTTTGCTGGAATTGTTTGCAAAGCAATTCGCCCGGGGGAAGGCAAATCAGCGCGTCCTCAATCTTGTCCCGTTTCCACAATTGTTCCGCTGAAGTGATGCCGCTGCCTTTTTCCACCAGCAGCACCATCGGCAATTCCAGCAGTTCCCGCGTGTGGATTCCCGGCGGCGCCTTCTTTTCAATCAGTGTGATTGCCAGATCGATTTCCTCCTTCAGCAGCAGGTTTTCCAGGTGCGCCGGGTAGCCTTCGCGGAGCGAAATTTTCAGGTTCTCGAATTTTTTCCTCAACCCGCGCAGCAGGCCTGGCAAATGGTCCCGCAAAATGATCGACGAAGCCCCGATGCGAATGTGCCGCGTCTCGCCGCCCTGCAATTCCGAAGTGACTTTTTCAAGGTTCGAAAAAAATGGGAAAATGAACTGGTACAGCTTCTCGCCATCCGGCGTGAGCGCGAATGGCCGGCGGTGAAACAGCGTCACGCCCAGATATTCCTCCAGCTGCGCGACCTGCCCGCTGATGGCCGGCTGCTGAATGCCGTAGGGGATGTTGCGCACGGCCTCCATGATGCCGCCATGCCGCGCCACGTAATAGAACAGTTCCAGGTGGTGGATGTTCATCGGTTCAATTTCGGCTACTGCTATCAAAAAAAATCGGGCGCGGAAAGAAGCAATTCATTCTGAAAAACCAAAATTCGAATGTCCGCGTAGCAGCCGAACGTAAGGGCGAGTTGCCCAAACGCACGGAGCGGCTCTGTGAGCCGCAGCAACATTCCACTTTGGAAATTTCTTCACAGTTTTGTCTTCACACCTTGCTGCGGGTCGCAGACCCGCGCTCCTTTTGATTTGGGCAACACACCCGTAAGGAGTCTCTGACCTTTTTCGCGTGGAAAATTCGAGAGCCTCCTTACGTCGGCGGTTACCTAAAACTCGCAGTCCATCGTCACCGCCTCCTTCAGCCGCACCAAATAACGCTCGCGTGGAATGGTGAGGCCGCCCATTTGCTTCGTTACCGGCGTCAGCATCTGAATGTCAAAAAGCGCAAAACGCCGCTCCTGCAAATGCCTTGCCAGATGGCACAGCGCCACCTTGGAAGCGTTGCTGACGCGATGAAACATGGATTCACCGGCAAAAAATCCGCCAATCGCCACGCCGTAAATCCCTCCGGCCAGCTCGCCGTCCAGCCAGCATTCCACGCTGTGCGCGTGGCCCTCCTCATGCAGGCGCGTGTAAGCGCCAATGAATTCGCTGGTGATCCAGGTCTCCGACCGCCCGGGCACGCGCTCCGCGCAGTTCTCAATCACCCGCGCAAACGCCTGGTCGATCGTGATGCGAAACGTTTCCTTCCGCAGAACTTTTCTCAAACTGTCCGGAATGTGCACCTGGTCCGGCTCCAAAATCGCCCGCGGATCCGGCGACCACCACGAAATCGGCGACACCGTCCACGGAAAAACGCCGGTGCGATAGGCCAGGAGCAATCGTTCCACCGACAAATCCCCGCCGATCGCCACCAGGCCCTTTGAATTCGCCAGGTGCGGATCCGGAAAATGCAGGGCGCGGTTGAGAACAGTGATGGACATGGACGAAACGATTACGTGCTGTGTTCAAGTCCCATGATTCAAGGCGTCGATGAGACTCGACTGAAAATGACGCGCCAGTTCCAAGGCCCAAATCTGCGGCGCGCGCGGATCGTCCGCGACCGGCAGCGGCAATTCCTTCTGCGGCGAGCCGAGCAGGATCCAACTGCCCACGTGAACATCATTCAACACCTGCAACAGCCATTCGATATCTGTCGCTTTCAGCGTCATGCGTATTGAATTCCCCGACTCGTGGAAACGCGCGTGGTCCGCGAGCAGGGTTTCCACGGATTTTTTGTTTTCCTTCCGCTGCTCGGCCAGGGCCTCATCCAGCAGCCTTTGGTTGGCGTCCATGGATTTCGCGCCGGTTTTGCTCAACGGCTGGTGCGCGGGCGGGATCACGGGATACAAGCGGAGAACGAGCGTCAGCAGGGCCATTTCGCGCCTGCTGAGGTGAAAGACATATTGATCGTTCTCAACGCTCAGCAGGTTCACTCGTCTCGCTCCATGGTGGCGTGCAGGCTGTACTTTTGAAGCTGGTGCACGTAATGCTCGGCCTTTTCCAGGCTCTCGCGGACCAGCACACTTTTGCCAAGATTATGCACCTGCAACATGTGGAACTCGGCTTTTTGCTTTTGCCAGGCAAATACCGCCTGAAAAACATGCGTGACGTAGGTCATCAAATTCACCGGATCATTCCAGCAAATGACCAGGTAACCAGGTTCTTTCTCCGACTCCGGCTTCGATTTTTCGTCCCGCTCGATGTCGGGCATGATTTCGGGCGTCGCCGTATTGGCCATGACTAAAAATAAGATAAATTTCCGCTTTCGCCAAGAGCGGGGCAGGGAAGATAGCCGGATGATGATGCCAAAATGCGTCTGCGAAACCGAGGGGCGCGCATATAAACGTAGCGCAGCCGTCCCGGCTGCGAGTGTCGGCGGCGTCTCGCGGCGAGACATGGATGCAAAATTCAGCCGGGACGGTGCCGCAACTCGCAGGCGAGGACGCCTGCGCTACACGTGCGCTCTTATCTGTGTTCATCGGTGGTCCATCCCGTGGTTAAAAATCAGGATTTGTTTGCTTTTTTCGTCTGAATCAAGGAATTCTGAACGGTTCTTGCTGCAATCAGTCGAAGGTATGCTATTGTTTTCAAAATTGAATTATGATTTGTAAGTCTGGCAGGGTCATCCTGCTTCTCGCCCTCGGTTTCAATCTGTTGACGCGCGTTCAAGCCGTGGAAGTGGCGCCTGCCGATCTTCAAAAAACCGCCACCAATTCCACTCCCGCCCTGCTCAAACCAGGCCCGGACGCCGGCAAGATCGCATTCGTGACCGCATTCATGATGGAGAAGCTCCAGTATTTGCAGCATCCCTTCGACGCGACGATTTCGGCCAAGGTCTTCGACGAATACCTGACCTCGCTCGATCCGCAGCATGTTCATTTTCTGCAATCGGACCTGGAGGAGTTTGCTGGATATCGCACCAATCTCGCCCGGCTCACTCTCAACCGCAGCGGCGTCTCGGACACGTATCCGGCCTTTGAGATTTTCAATCGTTACATGGACCGCCTGCGCCAGCACGTGGCGTACGTGGACGAGTTGCTGAAGACTGAAAAATTCAATTTCACTTCCGACGAGCGCATCCTGTTGGATCGAAAGAATGCGCCGTATCCGAAAGACTTGAACGCAGCGAAAAAACTTTGGGCCCAGCGCCTCCGTTACGAATTCCTGATGGAAAAAGTCAATCGCGAGACGCAGAAGACCAACTCCACCGACACGGCCAAGAGCGGCAAATCCAGCCCGCCCAAGAGCATGCACGACCAAATCGTGGACACGCTCAGCAAGAATTATCATCGCATGCTGAAGGTCTTTGCCGATTACGACAGCAGAGATGTCTTGAACGATTACCTGGAATGGTTCGCGCGCTCCTACGACCCGCATTCGGACTATGAAGGCCCGATGGATTACGAGGATTTCGCGATGCAAATGAACCTCTCTCTGTTTGGCATCGGCGCGGAACTGCGTTCCGAAGACGGCTATTGCAAGATCGAAGTGCTGCTGAACGGCCCGGCCAAGTTGAGCAACAAGATCAAGGTGGGCGACCGCATCGTCGCGGTTGCGCAGAGCAATCAGCCGCCCGTGGATATTTTTGAGATGCCGCTGAACAAGGCCGTCAGGCTCATTCGCGGGCCGAAAGGCACCGAAGTGCGCCTGACCATCATCCCCGCCGGCGCGCCGGATTCCACGCGCCATGTCGTCACCTTGATTCGTGATGAAGTCAAACTCGAAAACCAGGAAGCCAAAGGCAAAATCTACGACGTGCCCAATGGCAAGGGCGCCACGACCCGCCTGGGCGTGATCGATCTCCCCTCATTTTATGCCACCATCGATTCGGAGGGCAATCCGACGCCCAAGAGCACGTCCGCAGACATCGCGGCTCTCCTGAAAAAATTCCGCGAGGAAAAAGTGCAGGGCGTCATCCTAGATTTGCGCAAAAACGGCGGCGGCTCGCTCGAGGAAGCCATCAAAGTGGCTGGACTGTTCATCAAGGAAGGCCCTGTCGTCCAAATCAAGCGCGCGGATGGCGAAATCGAAGTGCGCGAAGACACCGACTCCAGCATCGCGTATAACGGCCCCCTGATCCTGTTGACCAGCAAATACAGCGCTTCCGCATCGGAAATCGTTGCCGGCGCATTGCAGGATTATGGCCGCGCATTGATCGTGGGCGATGTTTCCACCTTCGGCAAAGGCACCGCGCAGCAATTGTTTTATTTAAGCAAAATCAGCGCGCTCGCCGATCTCACCCACGACCCGGGCACGCTGAAATTGACCAACAGCAAATTCTATCGCGCCAGCGGCGCTTCCACGGAATTGCGCGGCGTGGCGGCGGATATTGTGCTGCCGTCGCTCTTGAACGATTCGACCGACGTGGGCGAGAAAACGCTCGAAAACCATTTGCCCTGGGACACCATCGAAAGCTCACATTATAAAAAGGTGAACATGGTTCAATCCGTGTTGCCCGAATTGATCAAGCTTTCGGCTGAACGCGTCGCGACCAACATGGAATTTGGCTTTTTGAAAGAAGACATCGCGCGGGATAAAAAAGAGCACGAGGATAAAACCGTATCGCTGAACGAAAAGGAGCAACTCGCCGAGCGCGAGCAGGTCATCACCTCGCACGAGGAACGCGAAAAGGAACGCGCCAAGAACAAGGCCCCCGAGCGAAAGGTTTACGAGATCACTGTGGAGCAGGCCGGCCAACCCGGGCTGCCCAAGAGCACGAACGACGTTGCGAGCGCCGACGGTGATCTGAGTCCTGACACTTTGCCGGATGACGACCGCGATCCCTGGACCGAGGCTGTCTTGTCCGAAAGCGAACACTCCGAAGCGGCCAAGTTGCAGGAAGCCAGGAATATCCTCTTGGATTACATCTCCCTCGAGAAACGGCAGGATACCAAGCAAGACCGGCCCATGCTGGCCAGATGAACGAGCGTTGACAACGACCGTGAAGCGAGGCACGTTTCGGGAGCCAGCCGAATTATGAAACACCTCGTTATTGCCATGGCGTTTCTGGCGGCCTTTTCCGCCAGTGCGCAGATCGGCGTTGATGCCATCGCCAAGCAGCGCGCGCGGGATGTCGCGAACCAAAACAACCGTCGCAGCATGAATCCCATGCCCGCAGCGCCGGCCCAGGCTGCGCCGGCGGCTCCGCAACTCACCCCGGGCCAGCGCGCCTTTGCCGTTTTTCAAGCGCAACTGTTCCAGGTGAACAGCAATTCGACGCCGGACCTGAAACAAAAACTGGCGCAGGACATGGGCAGTGTCGCGCAAGGCGCCAATAAACCGTCGCAAGCAACCCTTTCCAAGCTGAGTGAGCATCTTACAACCGCCTGGGACGAAGCAAAATTGACCACGGCCGGCAAAACGCGCGTTGCCCGGGAAGTCGGCGTGCTGCTGAACAGCGCCAACACCCCGCCGGCCCAAAAGCAGGCCATGATTGACGACGTGAAGTCGAATCTGAAAACCGTCGGCGCTTCCGACGATGCCGCGGACGCCGTCGCCGCGGATCTCCAATCCGTGGCGGAAGAAGTCAAAACGGCCGCGAAATAAACGCTGTTGCGCGCCGGTCCGCGGTCAGAAACGTTTTCACGATGCAGAAAAGCGCGTGCTGGAATGGAACAAAAACGCCTGAAAGTGAAATGCCCCACCTGCAAGAAAGTGGGAGAATGGTTCGAAGGCGCCTACGGCCCATTCTGTTCCCGCCGGTGCAAACTAATCGACCTTGGGAAATGGTTCACCGAAGAGCACGCCATTTCCGACCCATTGCGGCCGGAGCATTTCGAAAAATTATCTGAATCGCCCGATTCCGACGATGGAAAAGCTTGAACTGCCTGGAGTTGGATTGAGTCAAACGTTAGTGAAAATCCCGAACTCTCCAAAGTTTCGTCCTCTCCACGAACATAGTGGCACGGGCGGGACGCCCGTGCGTTCCGATTCGCACGGGCGAGACGCCCGTGCCACTATAAACGCCCAGCCAGCCCTGTGCGATGGGTCGAGGATTCAATGCGCGAAACATTAATTTAAACGCTCCTATCGCGCCGCCATAAAATGAACACAAAGAAAATGACAAATCGGGCCAATAGCCTGCTGGTCGCCGCCGCGCTCGCATGGAGCGGCGCTGCCACCGCCTTTTCACAAAATATGAATACGAACCATACCGAAGTCGCCGTGCTCGCCGGAGGTTGTTTCTGGTGCATGGAAGCGGAATTTCAGCGCATCCCCGGCGTCGTATCCGTCACCAGCGGTTTCTCCGGCGGCACCACGCCCAATCCCACCTATGAAGAAGTCTGCACCGGCGCCACCGGCCATGCCGAGGCGACGCGCATCGAATTCGACCCGAAAAAAATTTCGTATGAGAAATTGCTCGATTATTTCTGGGACGCCCACGACCCGACAACGTTGAACCGTCAAGGCGCCGATGTCGGAACACAATATCGCTCGGTCATCTTTTACAACAGCGAAGCGCAAAAAGCCGCCGCCGAAAAGTCCAAGGCCGAAGCGCAGAAACGATTCAAATCCCCCATCGTGACTCAAATCGTCCCATTGACTCATTTCTACAAAGCCGAGGATTACCACCAGAATTACTACAACACGCACCAAAGCGCTCCGTATTGCGAGGTCGTTATCCGTCCCAAGGTGGACAAGCTCGAGAAGAAGCTGAAGGCGGAAGAGCAGAAGTGAGGGGTAAAAATCCGAATACCGAATTGCTGTACCGCCCCCGAACACCTGGATTGTGTAATCGCGGGTAATCTGCCAATCGCAATTTCGGAATTCGAAATTCGGATTTCTTTCGGGATTCGGATTTCGGCTTTCGGATTTAGACACAAAACGGCGGCCTGTTTCCAGGCCGCCGTTTTCGTTTCAAAAGGAAAGCTTAAATTCCCTTGCCGATCATGAACTTGAGCAAGTCCGCCACGCGGCAGCTATAGCCCCATTCATTATCGTACCAGCTCACGAGCTTGAAGAAGCGCTTGTTCAATTCAATGCCCGAACCGGCGTCGAAAATCGACGACGACTGGCAATGAATGAAGTCGCTGCTCACCACTTCGTCATCCGTATAGGCGAGCACGCCCTTGAGATACGTCTCGCTGGCCTTCTTCATCGCGGCGGAAATTTCCGCGTAGCTTGTTTCCTTCACCGTGCGGACCGTCAGGTCCACCACGGAGACGGTCGGCGTCGGCACGCGGAACGCCATGCCGGTCAGCTTGCCCTTCACTTCGGGGCAAACCAGCGCCACCGCCTTGGCCGCGCCCGTCGTCGATGGAATCAGGTTGATGGCTGCGCTGCGGCCGCCTTTCCAATCCTTCTTGCTCGGGCCGTCCACGGTCTTCTGCGTCGCCGTGTAGCTGTGCACCGTGGTCATGAGACCTTCCTCAATGCCAAAGCCTTCTTTGAGCAACACATGCACGAGCGGCGCGAGGCAATTCGTGGTGCAGGAGGCGTTCGAAATGACGCTATGCTTCGCCGGATCATATTTATCGTTGTTCACGCCCATGACGAGGGTGATGTCTTCATTCTTGGCGGGAGCGGAAATGATGACTTTCTTTGCGCCGGCAGTAATGTGGCCGTAGGACGATTTCGGATTATCCTTGGCCGCGTCAGTGAACAAGCCGGTGGATTCAATCACGAGCTGCACGCCGAGTTGCTTCCAGGGAAGTTCGGCCGGCGTCCGGGCGCTCACGACCTTGATCTCCTTGCCGTTCACGACGAGAACATCGTCATCGGTCTTGTCCGCCGCGGACTTTTTGGAGCCGACTTCGCCTTTGAAACGGCCCTGCGTGGAGTCGTATTTGAGGAGGTAAGCGAGGTTATCCGCGGGGACGATATCGCCGACGGCGACCACATCCACATCTTTTCCCAGGAGTCCTTGTTCGGCGATGGCGCGAAAGACCAGGCGGCCAATGCGTCCGAACCCATTAATAGCAACTTTTACTGCTATATTTTCGATTTCAATTCAAGTTTGGTTCAAAACAGACCGGCGCATGTTACAGTCGTCCGGCGCACGGTCAACGAAGAATCTACGCTACTTTTGGGAATTGTCCGGGAGAATTTTGAGTAAACCTTATCGTTACGGCGGATTTATTCATGTCGGACGCAGGAACAATTTCTCCCTCCTCCGTCGCATGGAGAGGGCCGGGGGAGGGTAGGATTCGTCGGGAGGAGCCTCAGGGTTACAGCCGGAAATTTTGCGTCTCTTCAGTGATGAGAATTGACGCTCTTCGTATTCCCACGCAAACTTCGCCGCATGTCTTGTCCGCTCGAACAGTTTCCCCGGTTCGCCGATGAAAGATAAATTCTTCGCCAAACTCGCCGAACTGGTGGCGCTGGCGAAGGATTTCCCCACCGCTGAATTTGACGAAGCCGCTCCCGAGGAAACCACCAAACACAAGCTCATCCGCCCCCTTCTGAAGGTTTTGGGCTACGAAGACCAGAACATCGTTCCGGAATTCAAAATCGTCGGCGACCAGGTCGATTATCTGCTCCGGTCGGACCGGCCCCTGTTGTTCGTTGAGGCCAAGAGCCTGATCGATCCAGCGGCCGATCTGTTCGAGGCGCACCGCGCGCAGGTGCTCGGCTACATTCGCAATTACCGCGTCAGCCCCGAGCAGGCCCAAATGGAGCGGCCGGTCACCTGGATCGTTCTCACGAACTTCCTTCAATGGCATTTCATCCGTGTTACCGAGGAAAAACCCTCGTTTTCCTTCAAGCTGGGCGAACTCCTCGCCCGGCGCGAGGAGCTCTGGGAATTGCTGGCGCGCGAAAATGCCGAGGCCGGGCGCATCGAGGAACTCTACGACCAAAGCCACAAGGCCGGCCTGGACAAGCGCTTCCTCGCGGACCTGAAGCGCTGGCGCCTCATCATCGCCAACGCGTTTGCCCTGAGCAACCAGACCCGTTCGCTGGATGAAATCACCCTCGCCAGCCAGCAGTTGCTCGACCGTTTCATTTTCTGCCGCATGTTGGAAACCCACCGGCTCATTGAATACAACAAGCTGGCCCGCGCCTACATGCATTATGATGTCGTCTTCGGCAGCTTTGAAGGCAAAACCTTCGCCGAATTCCTCCGCGAATCGCTCTTCCAGGAAATCAAATTCAAGTTCAATACCGAACTCTTCCAGCAGCCGCTCCTGTGCGACCAACTGGCCATCGACAACGAAGCCCTCGCCGCGGTGATCGGCCACGAGCCGCTCCACGCCGAAATGGCCGCGCATTGCGGCATCGCGGTCGGACAGGGGGAATTGTTTCCCTTCCGCCACCTCTATCTTTACGATTTCAGCAAGATGTCCCAGGACATCATGGGCGCGGTCTATGAGCGATTCCTGGCCCATCGCCTCTTCCAGCAGGATGGCCGCATCGTCATTGAAGATACCGACGAATTGCGCAAGAAGGAGGGCATTTATTACACCCCGCGCTACATCGTCGATTATATCGTCGCCCACACGCTGGGCGAAAAAGTAAAACCCATTCTCGCCGAAGCCGTGGCCCTGCTCGGCTATAAAAATTTCAAGGAAGCCTTCGCCAAAATCCGCGAACTGGGCCAGATCAAAGTCCTCGACCCCGCCATGGGTTCCGGCTCGTTCCTGCTGCGCGCCTTCGACAAGCTCGTGGACACCTACGCCGAGTACAACGCCGCCTGCCGCAAGGCCAAAGCCGAGCGCGGCAACGGCTCCGGGATGCTCTTTGATGCCGCCGCCGGCATCGCCGAAGAAGTGGACCACCTCGGCATCCGCGTCGCCACCGAAAACATTTTCGGCGTGGACCTGGACACCCAGGCCATTGAAGTCGCCAAGCTCAATCTCTGGATGCGCCTCATGGCCGTCGAGCGCGACTACATCCGCGGCGAACTCCAAAGGCGCGGCAAGACCACGCGCCCGTTCAACTTCCTGCCCAACCTGCATAACAATCTTCGCCGCGGCAATTCCCTCATCGCCGACAAGGAGATTGCGGGCGAGGGCGCGTTTGATTGGGACAAGGAATTCGGCGACATCATGAAACGCGGCGGGTTTGACGTGGTGATTGGGAATCCGCCGTATGTATTCACCCGGAACCAAGGTTTTACAGACAAGGAAAAATCGTTTTTCAACTCAAAATACCACCATCAAAGTGTCCAACTTAACACCTTCGGGTTATTTATAGAGCGTGCAAATCTGACCCTATGTAACGGCGGATCACTTGGTTTCATTACTCCGAATAACTGGCTCACCATTGACACTTTTTCGCCGCTTAGAAAATTTGTCCTCGGGGAATTTGGATCTGTGAAGTTGTTCAACATTATAGAAAGGGTTTTTGACTCCGCAGATGTGGACACCGCCATCGTCCTCTTTGAGCGGCGCTCTCCCAACAAGCTGGTTCTCGGCGAATTGAGCATGGGAGAAGCGATCTTTTCGCGGGAAATTGAACTGAACGCGATAAAGCCACCGAGTCTCATCATTCAAATCGGGCTTTTTAAGAACCAAGAAAGTCTGTCGCTGTTTGAGAAGATTGAAACCGGGTCGAAGCCCCTGGGTCATTATGCAACTGTCTCGACGGGATTGAAGGCTTACCAAACCGGAAAAGGAAAACCACCTCAAACAGATGACCAAAAGGAGGCGAGAGTTTTCCATTCCGATAAGAAAAAGGACGATTCTTTTGGGAAATATCTCGAGGGCGAAGACGTGAGGCGCTACCAACTTGGCTGGTCTGGAGAATTTCTCAGCTATGGCGATTGGTTAGCTGAGCCGCGAAAGTCAGTTCCTTTTGCTGGGCCACGGCTGCTGGTTCGGCAGATTCCGTCGCCCCCGCCGCACCTGATTCCTGCAACCTATACAGAGGAACCGTTCTACAACGACATCAACAGCATGGTCGTATTCGGGCCCAAGCAGGGTGCATCACTGAAGTTTTTATTGGCCGTTGTCAACTCGCGACTGGTTTCGTTTTGGTTCGAGAGGAAGTTCGACAAAATGCAGCGTAAAATCTTTCCTCAATTCAAGGTGGACGAACTCGCGAGTTTTCCGGTTCCGCTCATTGACGTTTCGAAATCCGCCGACAAGATCAAACACGACCGACTTGCCGGGCTTTCCGATCAGCTAATAACAGAGAGACAGCGGCAGTTGAACGTGCCGATATTGGTGAAGAAGAAAGTCCTGCACACTCTTGAACGCGTTAAATGCAACCTCGCCCATTACCTCCAAAAAGACTTCGCCGATGCCGTACAGGCCGAAATCCTCATCGATGACGTCCAGCGCAAAGGCTTGGTGCACGAAATCCAGGTGGAATCCGCCGGCCCGCAAATCACGCTTTCCGCCACGGTGGCCGACGACCTGAAAGCCGCGCCGCGCCTTGTGGCCGTGCTGCGGCTCACCTTCCAGCACGAACCGCTGCGCCAATTCATCTACGCGCTCTGGCGGCAGTTCCTCGAGGAAAATTCCCGGAAAAAGAAATGGACCACCGGCAGGAAGCCCGAGCCGGTGTATCCCTTGCTGGCCAACACGCTGGAGCCGCTGGTCTATTTCCAGCCCGACGCCGTCGATAATCTCCGCTGGTCCGCGACGTGATGAAAGCCGTGGCCGAGGAAGCCGGCAGCGCCGACCTTGCCGCGCTCGAAGCAACCATCCGGAAACTGGATGACGAAATCGACGAGCGGGTTTACGAACTCTACGGGTTGACCCCCGAGGAAATCGCCATTGTGAAAAATGGCGGCACGTAGCACGGCGCGTCCTGCCGGTCTCCGATTAAAACCTCGAATACCGAAAGAAATCCGAAATCCGAATGGTTCGTGGCTGGGGTGCTAAAGTTGCCGCTTACGAGGTCTTTTCCAGGCGAATCACCTTTGAGGCGTCCTGCTTCGGAGTTCGCGCCTCGGGCTTCTTTCGGATTTCGAATTTCGAGCTTCGGAATTGTGAATCATTCCCTTGCCTTAACTTTGCCCCTTCACATCCCACGCGTCCCGCAAACCATCTCCCAGAAAATTCAGCGCCAGCAGCGTCGCAACCAGCACGCCGCCCGGAAATACAATCATCCACCAATAAATCCGGATCGGATTGATCTGGTCCACTCCCTCCGCAATCAGCGAGCCCCAGCTCGCCATCGGCGGTTGCACGCCCAGGCCGAGATAACTCAAAAACGATTCATACAGCACAATCGCGGGCACCGTCAGCGTCAGATAAACAATCACCACGCCGAACACGTTCGGAATGATGTGCCGGAACAAAATGCGCGCCGGACTCGCTCCCAGCGCGCGGCTGGCATCGACGAACGGCCGCGAGCGCAGTGACAACACCTGCCCGCGCACGATGCGCGCCATGGTCAGCCAGGAAACCGCGCCGAGACCCACAAACAAAATCAGCAGCCGCAAATCCTTCTCCAGGTCCGGTGAATGCCGCACCAACGGCAGTTGCTTCAACCTCGCTCCGACCGTCGTCAGCAGCACGATGACGAAAATGATCGACGGCAACGAATACAACACATCCACAATCCGCATCATCACGCTATCCACGCGTCCGCCCGCCGATCCGGCAATGGCCCCCCACAGCACGCCGATGATGAGGCTCACCACCGCGCCGACAATGCCGACCAGCAGCGAAATGTGCGCGCCATAAACCACCCGTGAAAAAACATCGCGCCCATGTTCATCCGTGCCGAACCAATGCCGCGCGTCCGGCGCATGAAACTGCGCATCCGACAATTGTTCCGGCGCATGGCTCTTCGCCCACGCCGCCGCGCCCGAACCGGCAGAGTTCGCAAGTTTCAACGCCACCGGCCACGCAATGATGATGACCAGCACCATCACGAGAAACCACGCGCTGAACAGGGCGGGGCGGTTCCTCCGGAATCGCCGCCACGCGCGGCCCGCCGGACTGACGGGTTGGGACGAGTGTCGAGTGTCGAGTGTCGACGGACCGGAGCCGTCCGGCCTCTCAACTCTCAACTCTTTACTATCAACTGTCCCTTCACTCATATTTCACGCGCGGATCCAACATCATGTAAGTGAAATCCACGACCAGGTTGGCCCCGATCAACAACGCCGCATACAGCAGCGCGAGGCCCACCGTCATCGGATAATCCTTGTTCAGCGAGCTGTTGATGAAAAACACACCCAGGCCGGGAATTTGAAAAATATTTTCGATGACAAACGACCCGGTCAGCAAATCGGCGAGCATCGGTCCCGCGTACGAAACCACCGGCAGCACCGCCAGCCGAAACCCGTGCCGCAGCAGCAGCGAGTTTTCGCCCAGCCCTTTCGCGCGCGCCGCCGTCACGAATTCCATTTGCATCGTGTTCAGCATGCCCTCACGGAATAGCCGCGCCACTTTGCCCGAAAAATAGAGCCCGAGCGCAATCGTCGGCAACACCGCGTGCGCCGGCGATTCCCACAATGCCACCGGCAACAAGTGCCACCTGATCGTGAACACCAGCACGAGCACTGGCGCGACGACAAAGCCCGGAATGCAAACCGCCAGCAGCGCAAAAAGACTTCCCACGTGATCCTGCCAGCGCCCGCGCCGCACCGCCGTGATGAATCCCACTGGCAACCCGACGCCCATCGCAAAGCCAAACGCCAGCCATCCGAGCAGCATAGAAACCGGCAGCGCCTGCCGGACAATGTCCGTCACCGAATGATCGCGATACTTCAGGGACGGCCCAAAATCGCCATGCGTCAGGCCGCGAATGTAAAACAGGTATTGCTTCCAGAAAGGCCAATCGTAGTGATACTTGGCTTCCAGGTTGTGTTTGATTTGCGGCGACGCCGGTGCGCGTTCCATCTCGAACGGATTGCCTGGCGCGAGGTATTCGAGACCAAACGTCAGCGCGCTGATCACGATGAGCAGCGGAATCATGTAGCCGAGTCGTCGCAGGAAATACATGCCTTTATTTGTAGGAGCCGACGTGAGGAGGCTCTGATTTTTTCTTTGAAGAAAGTGTGAACCTTCTTAGATCGGCTGCTACTGGATTCATCGGCAGCGGTCCCGGCGCTGGATTAAGTCGGCAAGCGTTCAACTTTTCCCGAAGGTGCCAAAGTTTCACCCTCTCCCGGGGGGAGAGGGCCGGGGTGAGGGCGAGCGTAAACTCTGACGGATAGATCGCGTTCATTGACTCGGTCCATTTTTTTGAACCACTCGCTTTATCGCGTTCAACGGATGCAAATCCACGATATTATTGTAAATACCCTGGATTTTATTCGTATCGAAATAATTTATGCCCTGGTAAAAGAACAATGGAATGATCGGCAACTCGTCCCGCACCAAAATCGTCTCGGCTTCCTGAAACAATTTTTCGCGGGCCTTGATGTCCGTCGTTTGGTTGGCCTTCCGGATCAATTCATCGTAATGCGCATTGCTCCAGCCGGTGCGATTATTTCCGTCGTCGGTCACGAACATATTCAGGAACGTGTTGGCGTCATTGTAATCACCAATCCAGCTCGAACGCGAGAGATCGTAATGCATCGCGTCCTGTTCGGTGAGATACACCTGCATTTCGAGCTGGCGCAACTCGATGTCCACACCGAGGTTGTCGCGCCACATCTGCTGCAATTCAATCGCGATCTGCTCATGGATTTTTCCGCCGCCAGCCGGCGCGTTGAACATGTATTCCATGCGCGGAAAATTTTTTCCGCCGGGAAAACCCGCCTCCGCCAGCAATTGCCGCGCGCGTTCCGGATCATAACCAAGCCCCTCCGGCGAAACGTAATTCGCGGTGCCATTCGGAACCAAATGCGACGCCGGCTGCTCCCCGCCGCGCGTGATGCGCTCGACAATGCGCTGCTTGTCGATGGCCAGCGCCAGCGCCTGGCGCACGCGCGGGTCATTGAACGGCTTGCGCGTCACGTTGACGCGGATGAAATAGGAGCCAAGATAGCTGAACGTGTGAAAATCCGGCCGCTTCAACAGCACATCGAGCAATTCCGTCGGGACCAATTCCTTGTCCCACACCACGTCGGCCTGGCCGCGAATGTAGAGATTAAGCGCGCTGCTCGCCGAGCCAATGGGAAGCAGGTCAATGATATCCGACTGCGTATTGGCGGCGTCCCAATAGCGTGGATTTTTTATCAAACGCACTTTGTCATTCAGCCGCCAGAATCCGAGTTCATACGCGCCGCTCACGGGCAGCGGCTTGGCGCGTATCCATGAGTCGCCGAATTTTTCAATCGTTTGCCGCGGCACCACCGCCGCCATCGGCATCGCGCAAACATCCAGGAAAAAAACCGTCGGATTGTTCAATTCAACGCGCACCGTGAACGGGTCCGGCGCCTTCACGCCCACCTGCGAGGCATCCTTGATTTTTCCCGCATTGAAAGCTTGGGCGTTTTTAACGTAAAACAATTGCCCCGCGTAATCCGAAGCCGTCGCCGGGTTCAGCGTGCGAAGCCAGGAATAAACCACGTCCGCCGCGCGAATCGGCTCGCCCGTGGACCAAACCAGATTGGTGCGGAGATGAAACGTGTAGACGCGGCCATCCGGCGAAATGTCCCAGCGCTCGGCCAATCCCGGAATGGCGCTGCCGGTCTTCGGATCCGTGCGGGTCAAACCCTCGAACATCCCGGAAACAATCCGCATATCCGGCTGCGCTGAGATAATCGCGGGGTCCAGCGATTGCGGCTCCGCATAATTGATGATGGTAACGTCCGCCGGCGGGTCCCGCCTCATGCACCCGGCGACCAAGGCGGAGATGAGCAAGGATACAATAAATATGGAGACTCCTCCTCGTCGTCGTGCTCGTCCTCGTAATCGAAATTCCTCAAAAAACGAAGGACGAGCACGATGACGAGGACGACCGACGGCGTCTCGCCCGTGCGAACCGGAACTCACGGGCGGGATGCCCGTGCCACTAAACCGATACTTCCCCCGCCGGGCTTGCCGCGCCGTGGCGAAGCGAAGGCGGGGCAAATTCATTCCGGGTTATTTGGCGGGAGCCTTCGCCGGAGCGGCGTTTGTCATCGCCGTCTGGGCGGCGCCACTTTGAGCGGGACCGCTCGTCACGTTCGTTGGGCCTACCTGCATCAAGCCATTGTTCGTAGGCGCGGCTGACGGTTGCGCCGGGGTCGCGGCCAGCGGAGGCGGCGCAACGACTGGCCGTGCATTTTGCTGTTCCTGAAAGCGTTGCTGGAATTCCGAGCCGGATTGATGCGCGCGATAGCTTTGAAGGATCGACAGGATGAGCGCCAGCGCGAAAAAGATGCCTCCCGAGTATTTCGTGGCTTTGGTCAGGAAGTTGCCCGAACCGGCGCCAAACAACGCATCCGTCGCCGCGCCGCCGAAGGCCAGCCCGGCGCCGGCTTCCTTTTTCGGCAATTGCATCAGCACCAAAACCACCAGGATGGCGCAATCAATCACCATTATCACACTCAGCACAATGATCAGAAACAATGACATATCTGTCTTAAATCGAATTTTTAATTATATCGGCAAAGCTGCGGGCTTCGAGCGAGGCCCCGCCTACCAGCGCGCCATCAACGTCGGGCTGGCTCATCAGCTCGCGGGCATTGGACGGCTTGACGCTTCCACCATATTGGATGCGCACCTTCTTGGCAACGCTATCGTCAAACATTTTCGCCAGCACGCCGCGAATAAACGCATGGGCATCCTGCGCCTGCTGGGTCGAGGCCGTCTTCCCGGTGCCGATGGCCCAAACCGGCTCATAAGCCAAGATCGTCTCCGCCATCTGGTCCTTGGTCAATCCAGCCAGGCTGCCGCGAACCTGCGTATCCAGCACCTGTTCGGTCTGGTTCGCCTCGCGTTCCGCCAAAGTCTCGCCGATGCACACAATCGGCTTCAATGACGCCGCATGCGCCGCCGCCGCTTTTTTCGCAATCAGCGCGTCCGACTCCTTCTGATATTGCCGGCGTTCGCTGTGGCCGAGGATGACGTAACGCACCGAAAATTCCTTTAACATTCCCGCCGCGATTTCGCCCGTGTAAGCGCCGAAATTGTTCTCGCTCATGTTTTGCGCGCCGAGGCGGATGTTTTTCGTCTCCAGAATGGCCTTGGAAACCTCGCCCAATGCCGTGAACGGCGGGCACACCACGATGTCCACTTCCTTCACGTTGGCCAGCTCGATTTTCAAACCGCGCACGAGGTCCAGCGCCTCCGCCACGGTTTTGTTCATCTTCCAATTCCCCGCCACAATCAATTTTCGTTCTTTATTCATTTTCAAAATTGTTCGGCGCAAAGGTGCAAAGACGCCAAGAAATTTTTAGTTATAATCCATTCACCACCCGATGAATTCCGTTTTTCACATATTATTCGCCAAAATTTATTACCAGGCCAAGTTTCAATCCTGTCAATCTCAAGTAGGTCAACATCTGTGCCTCAAAAATCGGATTCCATTGGATCACCGCTTTGTTGTCTATCAAAACCAAACCATTCACTTTCAAATCCACGTTCCACTTTCATCCCTCGCCGGCTCAATTCTTCCACCATCGATTCTTCATGGGCACACTCGAGCAATCCTGGGCCTCCCAATTCGCGGTGAACCTCGATCGCACTGTCCACAATCACTTTACTGATCTTGTTTTCAGTCATATCGCAATAAAGGCGCAAGGTGCGAACAGCGAAGGTTAAATCCCTTTGCGCCTTTGCATCTTAGCGTCTTCGCGTTAAATCATTTGTCCGACAGCGCCGCGACGCCGGGCAGTTCCGCGCCTTCCAAAAATTCCAAACTCGCCCCGCCCCCGGTGCTCATGAAAGTCACTTTATCGCCCAGCTTCGCCTTGTTCAACGCCTTCACGCTGTCGCCGCCGCCGATGATGCTCTTCGCGCCATCCTTTTGCGTCGCATCCGCCACGGCCTGCGCGATGGCGTTCGTGCCCGCGGCAAATTGTTTGTTCTCGAACAACCCCATCGGGCCGTTCCACAAAATCGTCTTCGCGCCCGCGATTTCCGCCGAATACGCCTTCACCGTGGCCGGGCCGACGTCCAATCCCGCCGCGTCCTCCGGGCAATTCATGTCCGAATTCGTGCGCGGATTCTGAAATTCAATCACCGGCTTGCCTTTCTTGTCGAGCTTGTCGGTCTTCACCGGCGTGGCGATCACGTCATCGCTCGGCAGCAGAAACTTCACGTTCTTGGCCTTCGCTTTTTCCAACGCCGATTTCGCGATGCTCGTGGCGTCCGGTTCCACCAGCGATTTGCCGGTCTTATAACCCTGCGCCAGCCGGAACGTATAAGCCATCGCGCCCCCGATCAAAATCGTATCGGCTTTTTCCAACAGGCGATCGATGACTTTGATTTTGTCCGAAACTTTCGCGCCGCCGAGAATCACCACGAAGGGCCGCGCCGGTTTTTCCAATTCATCGCCCAGAAATTTCAACTCGCGCTCCATCAACAGCCCCGCCGCGCACTTGCCGCCGCGCCTGGCCACCACGCGCGCCACGCCTTCCGTCGAGGCGTGAGCGCGGTGCGCCGCGCCGAATGCGTCGTTCACATAGACATCCGCCACCTTGGCGAGCTTTTCCGCAAACGCCGGATCGTTCTTCTCCTCTTCGTTGTAATAGCGGACGTTCTCCAGCAGCAGCACGTCGCCTTCCTTGAGCGCGCCCACGGTCTTCTCGACCTTTTCGCCGATGCAATCATCCACAAACGCCACCGGCCGCCCGAGCAAATCCGCCAGCCGCGCCGCCACCGGCCGCAACGACATCGTCGCTTCGCGCTGGCCCTTGGGCCGCCCGAGGTGCGCCGTGAGGATCAATTTCCCGCCTCGCTCGATGAGCATTTTGAGCGTCGGCAAGGTCTCCTTGATGCGCGTGTCATCCGTGATGACCATCTGGCCGTCTTTTTCTTCCAACGGCACGTTATAATCCACGCGCAGAAAAACGCGTTTTCCGCGAACATTCAGATCTCGAATTGTCAGCTTAGCCATAAAAACAAATCCTTCTATGCGTAGCGCAGACATTCCTGTCTGCGGGTACAGGCGACTTTCCAGTCGCCTGTAGAAACGACGGGACTCAACAGCCCCGAAAAGTCGCGGACAAGAAAGTCCGCCACAGAAAACAAGGCCGCAAAGCATATCTCACCCGCCAAGTGAGTCAAAACGATTTCGCAACCAGCCGATTCTTCAATGGTGAATGGATTTCGGTTGTTGCGGAACCTGAATCCTCCTCGACTTGTCGTTGTTCCGTGCAACGGGATGGCGCCAGGAATTCAAGGCGCGGCAATGGTGAACCCATCTTCGAGTCCGGCAAAGTCGCCGAAGTTATCCATCAGCAATTGTTCTGCTCCCGTTTTCTTGGCGGCTCGCGCGTGCAGCCAGTCGTGCACACGACCTCCACGAACACCGTGTTTTTCCGACTCTGCAAGTGCCGCCTGTATTTCTGCTTCCGTCAAATCCACAAAGTTCATTGCCTCCGTTAGCTCCCGTACGATCTCCGCGGCATCAGAGGGCGCAAATTGCCCGCCTAAACGTCCTCCGGTGAGCGTGGAAAACATTTCCGCGAGAGTGTAGGCCGCGTTCCATTGGTCCTGCTCTTTGGAAAGCCTTTCAATGCGCGAGTCAAAAAAAGCCTCCAGCAGCGCCGAACTGTCCCAATAACGTTTCACCGTGCATCACGGTCCGCGCGGACTGCTGCCGCCACGATTTCCCGCGATGGCCTGAATCCTTTGGGCGGACGGATCCGCCCGCCGACGCGGCGAGCCCGCAATAGCTTCGGCTGCCGAGGCGCCATCTCAATCAGTACAACCGATCGCCCTGAACTTCCGCTTGATAGTCGGTGTTCGGCTTCAAAACGTCCCGGCCGTTAAGTCGGGAGCGATCGTCGGTTCTCAGCTTCACATGGGGAGATTCCCACGAAACTTGTCTGGGTTCAAGTCTGGTCTCAATAATTAAGGAGTGTGACAAAAACGGGCGAGAATCGGGCGACTGGAAAGTCGCCCAAACCCGCGGACTGACGAATGAATCTCCGGTTTTTGCGGAGCTTTGAAATGTTGCAGCTTCAGGAGATTGAGCGTTTAATGCGCGGCGCAGAGGATTTGCGGCGCAAGCCAGACCAACACTATGAAAAAATCGCACGAGATCTTCAACGCTATTGGGTTGGTCCTGGCGGGCTTTTTGCTCCTCGGCACATTGGGAAGCCTTTCTTTGGCTACCGGCAGCCGGCATCTGCCAGGTCGAGGGGAGGTTTTTTGGATGGTTTTCTGTATTTATTGGCTGGCGCTCACTTTGATGATTGGCGGAGGCAGTCTCATCAATCTGGCGAGACGCCGCCTAAGCTTTTGGCCAACGATCATCGTGATTAGCGGCTACTACCTGTCGCTTTGGCTGATTCCATTTGGAATTTGGGGGATTGTAGCCATGGTGCGGGACCGCAAAAAACGGCGACATAGATCGGCGTACACGCAAGAAGCGACGCTCACGACTTCAAAACCACGCTCACCGTAAACAACACGATCATCACCACGCTGAGGACGCATTTGACGATCACGCCGACAAACACACCGAGCGTGGCGCCAAGGCCCGCGCGCGAAGCCTTGCCGAATTCGTAGCCGCCCATCAGTTCAAATAAAAGCGCGCCCACAAACGGACCCAGAATGATTCCCGGAATGCTGAAGAACAGTCCCACCAAACCTCCCACAAACGCGCCCAGCAACCCGCGCCAGGTCGCCCCAAACCGTTTCGCCCCATAAGCGCTCGCAAAATAATCCAGCGCCAGCGTCGCGATCGTCAGCACCGCCAGGAGAATCAAAACCAGCCCGCTCGCGCTATGTTGGCCGAACCACAGCCGATGCCCCAGCGCCGCAATCAGCACCAACGGCGGCCCCGGCAGCACCGGCACCACGCTCCCCGCCAGCCCGATCAGCATCACCAGCAGCGTGACCGTTAAGCCAATGATTTCCACAGCAGTCATCAGCGCAAAGATAGCAGAAAACAGCCGAATCCAGTGTGAATTTCTTCCGAATGAGAATTCCCCAAAGACTTTGCGCGTGGAACCGCCGAACGGAGCGCGGAGCAATGCTCCGCGCTCCGTTTGATGGAAAGGGGCAATGGCGGCCCGTCGCGGAGCGACGACGGAGATTATAGCCCGGCACAACGTGCCGGGCTAAGCCGCAAGAAGCTGCGCGTCCTGAACGGGCGCTGGAAGTCTCAAAATCAACGCTCTCCAGCCGTTCCCAGCTTGATTGTTGCAACAATAACCTATGAAATTCGGGTGTTCGGATGACGAACGGCTAATCGAGTAACAAAGTCACGCTGCCAATGACCCCGGTTGCAAAACGCATATTCCAAGTTGCCTCGTTTTTGACAGTGGCCGTGCCGCCGGCGTGTATGTATCTGCTGATGCAACGGGGAGTGCCCTTTTTCAGCCACGCTTTCACCCATTTGACGCGCATTTGGGCTGGCGCGGCCTTGGCGGGAGCCGTTTGCGCCTACCTGGGCGGAGGCGGTCCGAGCAAGCGCCCCACGGAAGTGCCGGAATTTTTGGCGATGGCCTTGAACTTCACGTGTCTTGCGGCCCTCGTGATTGTTCTTATGGTATCATCGGTTCATGACTGAGAACCGCACCTATTTCCCCTTGGCTTCCTTCTCCGTCTCCAAATGAAACTTGTGCAGGAACCGATGAAAAATCGGCGCGAACACCACGCCCACACTCGTCAAAAACGCCACGCCACTGAACAGCGCATAACATCCCGCAAAAATCTTTCCACCGGTCGTCTTCAATTCGCCCAGCGGCCCCATCCCGGAAAGAATCATGGACGCATTGGCAAACGCATCCACCCAACCCAGGTTTTCAAAAAAATGATACCCAAGCATCCCAATCAACAGCGCACTCGCCGCCACCGAAAATCCCAGCGCCGCATTTCGCGCCAGCCGATGATAAAACTTGCGCCGGGGCAAGAGTGGTTTGGATCGATGCTCGTACATTCGTGGGATTTTTGGGAACTCTATTGACGCTTTGGAGATTTGTCGAGCGGACTGATTCACCAGAACTTATCTGCGCAAATCCGTGCAATTCGCGGTTCTAAAATCGGTCCCTTTTAACCAAAATTCCACGCTTGCATTCCTTATAACCTCGGTTATCGTAACCGGCTCCCGTTCCGGAAAGCCGGTCGCGGGCGATAAAGTTTATTTCGACAGTTTAGATTTATGGCAACAGCAAACGATCTTCGCCGTGGAATGGCGATCAATTACAATGGCGACATCTGCGTCGTCCTCGACAGCCAGCACCGCACGCCCGGCAACCTCCGCGCGTTCGTGCAGGCCACCATCCGCAGCATCCGCACCGGCAAATCCGCGGACGTCCGCTTCAGCTCCACCGAGCGCATCGAGCCCGTCCCGATGATCACCACGCGCATGGAATTCAGCTACAAAGACGGTGAGGATTTCGTGTTCACTGACCCGGAAACCTACGAAACCGTCACGCTGAACGCCGAACTCATCGGCGACGCCAAGGATTATCTCGTTGAAAATGGCTCGGTCACGGTGACCTTCGTCGAAGAGAAAGCCGTCTCCATCGAATTACCCTCCTCGGTCGTCCTGACCGTCACGGACGCGCCGGAAGGCATCCGCGGCGATTCCGCGAACAACGTGCAAAAGGCGATTACTGTCGAAACGGGCATCACTGTCCAGGCGCCGTTGTTCATCAAGACGGGCGAAAAGATCAAGGTGGACACCCGCACTGGCAAATACATGGAACGGGCCTGATCAGTCCAAAGTCTAACGTCTAAAGTCCAAAGTTTTTCAGCCCGCCCACAAGGCGGGCTTTTTTGCTGGGAGCGCCGGCGTTTCGCCGGCAAGTTGAAAAGCTCCAATTCGCGCGAGACGATTTTGGAACTTGGAGCTTAGGATTTTCTCTGGAGCTTGGACGCTTGGTCCTTGGAGCTTTTGAACTCGTTTCGACGATTTCCACTTTCCATCAAACGATGTTTGGGTTTAATTAAACAGCAGTGCCAGAACCGTTGCACAAAGGCGAAAAGGTTTTCCGGGGTATTCCCGTTTCCAATGGCGTCTGCCGCGCCAAAATCCTCGTCCTCGGCAAACCGCAGCACACCATCGAGCGCCAACACGTTCCGGATTCGCAATTGCCGGAGGAAGTCGCCCGGCTCGAACGCGCCCTCGTCCAGACCCGTCACGAAATTCTCGACGTCCAGCGCAAGGTCACCACCGCCATGGGCGCCAAGGAAGGCAGCATCTTCGACGCCCACCTGCTCGTGCTCGAAGACCGCACCTTGATCGACGAAGTCGTCCGCATGATCCACGAGGAAAAGGTCAACGCGGAACACGCCTTTCACACCGTCGCGGAACGCTACGCCTCCACGCTCGCCGCGATCGAGGACGATTATCTCCGCGAGCGCGCCGGCGACATGCGCGACGTCACCACCCGCGTCTTGAACAATTTGCTCGGCAAGCAAGAAGACATCACCCTGCGCGACATCACCGAGCCGTGCATCATCATCAGCCACGACTTGACGCCGTCGAACACGGCGCAGATGGACCGCGCCAAGGTGCTCGGCTTCGCCACGGACATTGGCAGCAAGACTTCGCACACCGCCATCATGGCGCGCTCTATGCGCATCCCTGCGGTCGTCGGTCTCAAAACCGCCAGCACGGAATTGCAAACCGGCCAATACGCGCTGCTGGACGGTTTCAACGGCGTGGTGATTCTCAATCCCACCGACCAGACCTTATTCGAATACGGCCAACTCATCCGCAAGCAAGTCACGCTGCAGGAAAAGCTGCGCGATATTCTGCTCAAACCAGCCCTCACGCTCGATGGCCATCGCGTTTTTCTCGCCGCGAATGTCGAAGGAGCAGGGGACGCCGATGCCGTCAAGGACTGCGGCGCCGAAGGCGTGGGCTTGTTCCGCACCGAATATCTTTTCATCAATCGCGACACGCTCCCGACTGAAGAGGAACAATATCAGGCCTACCGGCAAATCGCCGAAGCTTTGAAACCCCATCCCGTCACGATTCGCACATTCGATTTGGGCGGCGACAAATTTCTTTCCCATCTTCAGGTACCGACCGAAATGAACCCCTTCCTTGGCTGGCGCGCCATTCGTTTCTGCCTCACTGAGAAGGACGTCTTTCGTAGTCAATTGCGCGCCATCCTCCGCGGCAGCGCCCATGGAAACATCCGCATGATGTATCCCATGATTTCCGGTCTGGACGAACTCAACCAGGCCAACGCGCTCGTCGAGGAATGCAAAGCCCAGTTGCTCAAGGAAGGCGTCCCGTTCGACGAGAAAATCGAAATCGGCGCGATGATTGAAATTCCTTCCGCCGCATTGATTGCCGACGCCATGGGCCGACGCCTGAAATTTTTCAGCATCGGCACCAATGACTTGATTCAATACGCGCTCGCCGTCGATCGGATGAACGAAAAAATCGCCCATCTTTACGAGCCCACACACCCCGCCATCATTCGGTTGATCAAGGCCACGGTGGACGCCGGCCGAAAAAATAAAATCCCTGTCAGCGTCTGCGGCGAAATGGCCGGCGAACCCATCATGACCGCGTTGCTGATCGGCCTGGGTGTGGATGAACTGAGTTGTTCACCACCGCTCGTGCCGCAAATCAAATACATGGTGCGCCGGCTGAAAATCACCGAAGCCCAGGCGCTCGCGGAATTCGCGCTCAATTGTGAATCCGGCGCCGAAATCCTCGCCAAATGCCAGGAACTCGCCTGGCAAGCCGCCCCCAGCCTCTTCGAAAGCAAAGGTTGATATTCCGTAAGCCAATCCGGCGCTGGATTGAGTCCGGATCGATCGAAGCCTGTTGACGTGATCCAAAGTGTCTCCCTCTCCGCCACGAAGTGGGGGAGAGGGGCGGGGTGAGGTGGTGCTCAGGGCTCGCGGGGGCGAAGCTCTGTTTTCCATTTGGAAATAATTTTCGCCAATCGTTCAACCATCAATCCATATCTGAATTGAGATATGTACCGCGCTTTCGGGTCAACCGCCCCATTGAATTTAGTTGCTCTCCGCCATTTAATTATCTTGAATTCGCGGTCGTTCGCGGTTCGCGTCAACTAAAAGTTCATTCGTGGGTTTTTAACTATGAAAGTCATCATCTTAGCCGCTGGTTACGCCACCCGTTTGTATCCGCTCACGCTCACGCAGCCCAAACCGCTGCTGCCCGTCGCGGGCAAACCCATGGTCGAATACGTGCTCGATAATCTCGCGCCCATCGGCGGCATCGACCGCATTTATGTCGTGACCAACGCCAAGTTCGCCGGCCATTTTCAGAAATGGGCCGACAATTACCGCACCGCGAAGCTCAATTTCACCATCGTCAACGACAACTCGACCGACGACACCAACAAACTCGGCGCCATCGGCGACATTCATTACGTCCTCAAGACCCAGAACGTGGAGGACGACATCATCGTCGTTGCCGGCGACAATTTGTTCAGTGAAAAACTCGAAGGCTTCGGGAAATTCGTGGCCGAGAAAAAAGCGCCCGTGCTCGCCGTCTATGACGTCGGCAACCTCGAGGAAATCAAAAAATACAATTCCATCACCGTGGACAAGGACGGTCGCATCACGTTCTTCGAGGAGAAACCGAAAAACCCGACCAGCACCATCACCGGCATCGCGCTGTATTATTATCCCAAATCCACGCTGGCGCTCATCAAGCAATACATCGCCGAAGGCAACAACCCGGATCAACCCGGCCGCCTCGTGCAATGGCTCTATCCGCGCACGCCGTTCTACACCTGGCGCGTCCCGGGAATTTGGTACGACATCGGCTCCAAGGAGACATTGGAGCAAGCCAACCAAATCTTCGCCAAACGCTGAACGGATTTTTCCTGTAGGAGACGACGTGAGGAGTCTCTGAATTTGTTCCGCACGGAAGGCGTGTATACACAGGTCCGCAACCATGCTTCGTGTCGTTTCCGTGACCGACCCACCGCTGGATAGGATTTTCCAGACGCGTTCCAAACTTTCACCCCCCCTCCGGGGAGATGGCCGGGGTGAGGGCGAGCGTTCCTCCATTTTTGCTGCTGAAGCATTCCGAATCTCATCCGCGTAGCCCTCACGAAACGTCGGAAACTTAAATCGATAAGCTAATTCACTCTTCAACTTTCGATTCGAAACTCGCTTGTTCGTTATTCCGCGTTTGCGTCCCGCTCCCGCGTTTTCGGGCGCGGGAGGAGGCGTCGGTTTTCCCAGCTCCGTCCCCAGCCACGAGAAAAAACTAAGACACTACAGTTGGCTTGGCCGGTTTCGTAATGAAGTTCCGCCTTCATTTCGTCCATCTGCCTCCATGGACATGGCAAACGTAACCACTGCCTTCGCGCTTGACGCGACGATCGCCGCCCAGCTTCTTGCCGTTTCCGCCACAATCTGAGCAGCGGAGAAGGGCCGTTTTGCATTTCGCGCAGTATTTGTTGTCCATGCGGAGCGTCTTCGGGGTTAGCGTGTGGCTTTTCTCAGTTTTTCTTGAATATCGAGCCGGTGAGCTCCCTCGTTTCGGATGCAATCGGTGGCGGGCAATTTCGTTGATGATGAAGATTACGAGTTTGAAGTTAAAGAACCCTGGCTTTTCGATCGGCACGAACTCCGGCTTTAATTTCTTGAGAATAAACACGGGGGATCTCCGAGGAACAGCATCAAAGCAAAGAAGAAGTTGACAAGGCCGACCCAGGGTACTCCTTTGCCGCTGAGCCAACCGGTTACGAGTCCCACAGGTAAAGGGAAGATGAAGTAACCAATGGGAAAAGCGATGACCATAGGCAAGGCACGACTCCCTGTGCAAGCCATGAGTTCGAGGATGCACCATACGATCCCGGCGCTGACAGCGCGGAGCAGATTATACTTAAAGCGTGGCAGGCCAATTGACATTCTTGAAATCGCGCTGCCAAGAAAATATATCGTCATCTGACATAGGATGTCCGGAGTAGACGATTTTGGTGTTTGCTGATTCAGGGCGGGTAAGGTTTGCAGGGCGCTTACTTTGGAACTACGCAATGCCCGTTGCATCTTGGACATTTGCCAGTTCCGTCGCAGAGCTTGCATTTGCGTTCATTGAATAAGCCGGCGCGGCCGCTGCCGCAGCATTGTGGGCAACTTCCTTTAGCTTTACAACGGGGGCAGTCCTTTACGTTGGCCATAATAGTTCCTTTCAGTGGTCTTAGGGTTGGTTTCCGATCTTCCCGTTTACCGTGTTTTGAAGCAGGGTCTGATTGCCCAGCCGGTAAACAAATAATTTCTTTTCGTCCACGCTGAAATGCGTCCACCCGATTCCGGCGTCCTTTGGCAAAATATGCTCCAAGGTAATGTCGGGTGCTGGATTTGGGATGTATTGAGGCTCGACTCCCCCGTCAGCACACTTCTGTAGTGCTTGAAGATAATAGCGGGCAAGCGTGGATTTATGGACTATCGCGGTCTCGACGAAAGTTTGAAATTGCGCGTCGTCTGGGACAATTTCCCAGGTGCTCGAACACGGCCCAGAAGAGTTGCTCGGCCAATTCGGCGGGGCGGACTTTATTGGAGTTGGAAAGATTGTTGCGGGTGGGCGCGGTGGCGC